>Ga0208940_1000708_pt1 | contig 39514 bp, 39 predicted proteins | sample AD_JPNNA6_MetaG_FD_184445 | JGI IMG/M metagenome (GOLD analysis project Ga0208940, IMG submission 184445) | Active sludge microbial communities of municipal wastewater-treating anaerobic digesters from Japan - AD_JPNNA6_MetaG (SPAdes) (version 2) | ecosystem: Engineered > Bioreactor > Anaerobic... | reverse complement strand
ACATCACACAACAGCGTGTAGCCGGTTCGGGCGGAATACCGCCCTCTCCCAAATTGCCTTCGCTACGCTACGGCAACTTCGGCTACACGCGGAACGTTAGGCGAAAGAGTGCGGGTAGGGGAAATAAAATGCAATATTCTATACCAGATAACGATTCAGTTTTTTGTTATTGTAATAAACTTTATGGCACATTATTAAAAAAGTTTGGATATGAACTATTGTCATCTGATAAGTCGGAACTAAATGTTAAAATAACATATGTTAATAATCAAACTCAAAGAAAGGTTGTCATTTCTAATGCCTGCTGGCCAACTGATTATGGATTTTCTATTTTTATTTATAATCTGATTACCGATAAATACAACATCATTGTGAATGTTCCTTGGAATAAAGAAGATAGAGATAATTTATTTATATTGAAATCATTTGAATTTATTAAATCTAATGAAGAAATCCAAAATATACTTTCAGGAAAAGTTTGGATTGATTATAGTTCTATTTTGTACAAAATTGAAGAGTAGGGAGCCGTACTCCTTCGCCCAACAGCGGCTACACGCTGCGCTCCTCCCGAGGCATAGCCTCGGTCCGGTGCTCGGCACTCGCGGCGCGGTCAAAGGAATTCCCTTCTCGCGCCGCTTCGGCAAATCGGCTTCGCTCACGATCCGCCGACTTCATTTAGCCGCTTTCGTTGTATGAAAGCCCGAAATATGAATATCTATTTGACAATCTGAATATTTATGAATATCTTGGTTCTCGATAGAGGTTCTAATATCATGAAAACAATTACCGTTCGTATTGATGATAGTGTTTATAGCATATTGAAAAAAGCAGCCGATGGCGAACGTCGCACCATCTCAAATTTCCTCGAAAACGCCTCTTTATCATATCTAACAAACGAAATCTACGTTTCTGATTATGAGATGGCCGAAATTTTAAAAGATGCTAAATTAGTCTCTGGAATAAAAAAAGGTCTAAGCGATGTAAAGAAAGGGAAGTATACAATTTTTGAATAAATATAGAATTGCCGAAACTGATACTTTCTCTTCGAAAATTTCAGAATCAAAATATAATAAGATATATAAAAAGATATTGGACTATGTTTATCCTCAAATCAGGGATAATCCTTTCTTCGGATCAAATATAAAAAAGCTCAAAGGTGATTTCGAAGGTATTTATAGATATCGCATTGGGAATTATCGATTGTTTTATAAAATTGAAAGTGGATTGGTTTTAATCATAATTCTTGATATTGATGATAGAAAAGATGCATATAAATAGCTAATTTCGGGCCATCACCTAACGAATCTGTCGAATAACTCTTTCTTCAAGCGGTTATTTCGAAATCAGTCGGAAACAGAAATGTCTCTATTGAGCCGGTTCTCAGGAAAGTAAAAAAAGGCGGCGTTATTTTACTGCGATTTTCCCTATATTGTGTGCACAGCAGAATAATAACCACTGAGTGTTGACCTTTTCTTTGTTCTTAATATAAAATGATTTTCTGTTGACTTTCCATGCTATTGACCGTTTAAAATATTTGCATAAAAGTTATATGCCATTCAGCTAAATATATTGATGCCAATAATTTTAGGAGGTTTCATAATGAAACGGTTTAATTTTAAAGTAACTGCTTTGATTCTGTCGATTGTACTTTTAGGATCAATCAATTATATTTACGCTGGTGATTTAACAAAATCAATTCCCTTGCCTGATCATGGTTCTTTGGTTCTAAAATTTCCGGACGAATGGAAAATGTCTGTACAACAGCCGGGAAATGATTTGCCGCCGACTATCCGATTGGTGTCTTCCAAAGAGAGTAAATTTACTTTTTTAATAACGCCATTATGGAATAAAAATACTAATAAACCATTTGAAGATGAACAGGTTAAAAAGTTAATCGAGAATGATGGAAAAAAAATGATATCTAGCGCGATTGAAAAAGATTTTAAAATAGAAACGTTTAAAGGGTCTAGTTCCAAAGGATATTATTTCGGACTTACTGATAAAGCGCCAAAACCAAATGAATTCACATATTGTTACCGTGTTGGAGTTAAGGTTGGAACCTTGCTTTTGAGTGTAACTTTGCTCACAAACGATAAAGATTCAAAGGATATAAAATCGGCATTTGAAATGTTGAAAAATGTTGAACAAGCTGAATAATAATACGATTAGCTCTGTGATCACTTCGCTGCGCGCGGTGTTTGTGCTAAAGGTACATTTTGGCTTCGCCAAAAACATTGTAAACAGGCGTCTGTTATGCGCAATTAATTAAGGAGATATCTATGAGGAAAATGTATTCAGCATTTATATTTTGTATTATATCAATTCCATTATTTTCTATGGATGCTGATGGAAAGTATTTTAAAGAATTAAACGGCGAGGCTATAATTCATGTTCAGTCAAGAATGATATTGCAGAAGAAAACAGAGTATTTTGAATTAACGAAAACTGTTATTTTTGATAAATCAGGAGAGAATGTTGGTATTGGATTTAATTCATCAAAAATAGATTTAGTTGGCAGTGTTTTTATTTATAATTATCCGAAGAAGGATATTGCTGATCAACTTAATGGATGTATATCATATTATAACAGCAACACAAAAAAATTAAGCGTAATAGATACTGTTCAATTTGAATTGTCGAATGATAAAAAAACAAAAGCTGAATTTTCTGTTGTTAAATATAGCGATACATATAAGAAAACCAAAAATTCGATGCTTTATACATATATATTAATTATGGATTGCGGGCAATGGTATTGCAAAGTTGAAATAACATCTCCGGAATCTGAACAAGATAAAATGAATAATATGTTGGAGAAAATTGTGGAGTTGATCAATATCTAATAACTTTATCTGCGGTAATTAATTTTCTGAATGAATTTTTGAGTATATCTGATCGCATTAAATCAAATAAATGAACGTTTTATTGCTGGAATATAATAAAAAGTGAAAAGGAGAATAATATGAGAAAATGTATGAAAGGAATTATTTTGTTGCTAAGCTTCACTAGTCTATTTTCAAACGATATTCCGCTATTTATTAATGCAGCAAAGACCAATGATTTTAAAACTGTTTCAAGATTTATAGAAAATAAAAACAACATCAACGCTGTTGATGAGTATGGTAAAACAGCTCTTATGTGGGCATCCGAAAAAAATAACATTAATATTGTAAAATACCTGTTAGATAACGGGGCTGATGTAAATATTAAAACAGATTCTCAATATTCAGTTTTGCATTATTCAGCTCAAGCCGGGAATACAGAAGTTGTAAAACTTTTGTTGACCAAAGATGTTTCGAAAATTATAAATTCTACAACAAAACTTGGTTGGACTCCTTTGATTTGTGCTTCATCTATGGGCCATGTTGAAATTGTAAAACTGCTTATGGCAAAAGGCGCAGACAAATCAATAAAGGCAAAAAATGGAGTAACTGCAATCGGTTTTGCTGAAATAATGGGTTTTAAAGAAATTATTAAAATATTGAAATAATATAATCATTTTGACGTGCTCGCTTCGCTGCGCGCGGTACTCGGGCGTGTAAGCCACATTTGCCTTCGGCAAAACGTGGCTTACACGCGTTCGTTAGCCGAAAAGGCAGTTATCTTTGTCTTGAGTCTGTACCTGATAAGATTTTATTTTAATTTGACAATGCATATGAAAAGTTTAAATTATATGCATGGAGTTATTTATGAGAACAACAATTGATTTGCCGGAAAACTTGGTTAACGAAGCATTGAAACTTACCAAAATTAAAACCAAAACAGATCTCATTAAGGAAGCTCTGCTAAATTTAATTCAAAAAGAAAAGTTGAAAAATCTCAAGAGTTATCGCGGAAAAATTAATCTTGATATCGACCTTAATGCAATGAGAAAACGATGAAAAATGTTTTAGTTGATTCTTCTGTTTGGATCGATTATTTTAAGGGCGGAAAAAATATTGATGTCAATTTATTTGAAAAGTTGGCAGATAATAACCAAATCGTAACTAATCAATTGATTCTTGCCGAATTGATTCCTTCACTGAGTGTTGACTTGCCATGCTATTGACCGTTTAAAATGTTTTCCTATGAGTTAAGTGTGAGCCGTAAAAAAATTGACAAATGTCTTCTTATGTATTACTTTGTATTCTATAGAGGTTGAAGTAATTATGGCAAAAGTTATTACCATGCGGATTGACGAGTCTGTCTTGGAGAAGTTTTCTAAATTCGCCAAAATTGAGAATAGATCTCTTTCGAATTTCATCGAGACTGCCACTCTTAAGTACATTAATGATATAGAATATACTGATGATTTTGAAATAAAAGATATTCTAAATGATAAGGAGCTCGTTTCTAAACTCAAAAAGGGAAGTAAAGACGCAAAAAATTTGAGAGGGCGCTTTGTCGAAGTATAGAATATTTGAAACCGATCAATTCCTTTCCGATATTGAAAGCCTTCCTAAAAAAAATAAGTTAACAATAACAAATAAAATAAGAGCTTATACCTATAAACAACTCATTGACAATCCATATTACGGCATTAATATTAAGAAACTCAAAGATTATAAACCTGAAACATGGCGCTATCGTATTGGCAACTACAGATTGTTTTATGAAATTGATGATGCGGCAAAGATAATCTTCATCATTTCACTAGATAGCAGAAAAGATGCATATTAATTTTGCGGCCGGTAGATAACGAATTTGTTGTTTTTTTATAATTGATAATTTGCTAAACCGAGATAATGAATTTCTTTGTGACTATTTTCCGGAAAGTAAAAAAAGGCGGCTTTATTTTGCCGCCATTTTGCTATATTATGTACACAGTAAAACAGTAGCCGCTCTGAGTGTTGACCTTTTCTTATTTTTGTAAAATAATTCAGTCTTTTGTTAAATGTGTTTATCTATGCGTAATTCCCGGCGGTACTGCATTGCTGTATCGTATTCCAATACTCAAATTAAATATTGACAACATACAATCTTTGTATGTATATTATTATAAGAGGTTTTTATGTCTATAAATACTGTCAATATATCTTTTAAGAGTGATTTATTAAAGAAAATAGACAAGATTGCAAAAGAAGAATCACGCTCCCGCTCCGAACTTATAAGAGAAGCAGCGAGAATGTATATCGAAAAGAAATATAAATGGAATGAGCTTTTTTCTCTCGGCAATTCAATTCAGTCTTCTTTGAATATGTCGGAAGATGATATTGTCCGTGAAGTTAAGTCTGAAAGAAAAATGAGAAATAAATGATTTCTGCTGTTCTCGATTCTAATATTTTCATATCGTCATTTCTTTTCAATGGAAATCAAAGGAGAATTATCAATCATGCAATTGAAGGTGATTTCAGAATAAATATTTCTCATGAGTTTTTATCGGAAATTGATTCTGTTTTGAAACGTCCAAAATTTAAACTCACTTTTAATCAGATTTGTTTATTTTTAAATGAAGTAAGTTCATTGTCAGAAATATGTTACCCTTCAGCTAAAATTATAAATTCATGCAGGGATTCCGATGATCATATTATTTTAGAATGTGCGGTTGAATCAAAATCAGATTATATTGTAACCGGAGATAATGATCTTTTAATTTTAAAAAAATATAAAGCTATAACCATAATTAACTCAGATGCGTTTTTATCTATTCTTGAAGAGCAATCAACGCAGGAGCTTATATGAAAAAAATCTTCTCCTTTATATTTCTTCTCATCGCTTCATCTTCTATTGCATTCGGCAACGCGGATGATTCTCTTGAAAAACGGATTAATTCAATTATATCCGGCAAAAAGGCTTCTGTAGGCGTTGCTGTTTCCGGTATTGAAAATAATTTTTCATTCAGCATAAACGGAAAGAAGAATTTTCCGATGATGAGCGTTTATAAATTTCATATCGCGCTTGCTGTTTTGAATAAAGTTGACGGCGGCAGTTTGAAGCTTGATGAAAAAATTCCGCTTAATAAAAAAGATCTTCATTCCGGAACATGGAGTCCTTTGCGCGATAAGTATCCGAATGGAGGCGTGAGCATTCCGCTTTCGGAAATTATAGAATATACAATCACTCAAAGCGACAATAACGGCTGTGATATTCTGATTTCTCTTGCGGGCGGAACTGAAGCTGTTAAGAAATTCATCGAATCAAAAGGAGTTAAAGACTTTGACATAAAGGCGACAGAGAAAGAATGTCATGAGTCGTGGAATGTTCAGTATTCGAACTGGTCAACGCCGCTTTCTGCGGTAAATCTTCTTAAGAAATTTTATGAAAGAAAAATAGTTTCGGCTTCATCGACAGATTTTCTGATGAATGTAATGATACGCACTTCAACCGGCGATAAAAGAATAAAGGGTCTCATTCCGTCAAGTGCCGATGTTGCGCACAAAACCGGAACATCGGGTACAAGAAACGGAATTACACCAGGGACTAATGATGCGGGAATAATCACGCTGCCGGATGGAAAGCATTTTGCGATTGCAGTTTTTGTGTCGGATTCCCGCGAGAGCAATTCGGTAAATGAAAAAATAATTGCTGAAATTACAAAGGCAGTTTGGGATTACTTTATTAAAATGAATTAGAGGTATTATGGCTTATAAGAATCCGGTTCCGACTGTTGATATAATAATCCGCGTGAAAGGCGGAATAATTCTGATTGAAAGGAAAAATCCCCCTTTCGGATGGGCTCTTCCAGGCGGTTTCGTAGATTACGGAGAAAGTCTTGAAGATGCTGCGGTGCGAGAAGCGAAAGAAGAAACTTCGCTCGATGTAAATATCATCCGTCAGTTTCACGCATATTCTGATCCGTTACGCGATGAAAGACTGCATACTATTACAACTGTTTTTGTTGCCGAGTCGGACGGAAGACCTGAGGCGGCTGATGACGCAAAGAATATCGGAATATTTGATCCGCGCGCTCTGCCTGAGAACATGGCTTTTGATCACGCGGATATCATCAGAGATTATATAGAAGAAAGATTCTGATTACCTGACGATTCCGCTTTTTCTGAGATAAAGGACTATGTCTCTCCGTCCGGTGCGCTCAGCCGTCATAAGAGGGGTTTCGCCTTTGTCGTCTTCAGCTCCCATGTTTGCGCCGTTTTTATGAAGCAGAATTATCATTTTGCAGTATCCGCCGTAAGCCGCGAGATGCGCCGGAGTCGTGTTTCCGAGCCCCTTTGCGTTCAAATTAGCACCATGCTGAATCAGAATTTTCGCGGCATTGACATCGCCGGTATCGCATGCCGTAAAAATCGGCGTGTAAAGTCGGCCGTCCTGTGCATTCACATAAAAGCCTTCATTGAGAAGATATTTGATTATTCTTATCTGGCCGTGTTTGACCGCGACATGGAGAGCCGTTTCACCTTTGTCGTTTACCGCACGTACAAGAAATCTGTTTGATTCGAATATCTTTCTCGTGACATCGTAATCTCCAGCTGCAACAGAAGTGAATATGTCGGCGTTTTGCGCGAAAAGTGCTGAAATAAGAATCAATGCTTTCAATTGTTTTACCCCGTTAATGTGAATCCAGCAGAATATGAGTATTCATGTTTTTCCACAATAATTTTAAAAAACAAAAAGATTTGTGCAATATGCAAAAATTGATGGATTTTTAATGTTCAAAATGATAACTGTGTATAACTGCTTCTGTGACAGATCCCGGAGGAAATATGAAATTTAAGCCAATGGCCATTATAGGTATATTCTCATTATTGATGTGCGGTTTTCTTTCCGCCGTAAATGATGACGGAATGAGTGTTTTCGGCGATTCCGAAAGTATATCATCTTCTGACATTTTCAAAGGTGAAGTTTTTGATTCTGTCACGAAGAAGCCGGTAAAAAAAGCAAAAATAGAATTTAAAAATATAAATCTCGGTGTCGGTTATTATACCGCCGAGACTGATTCTTTCGGAAAATTTGAAATCAAGGGATATATAAAAAACATAATTTACCGCGTGGCAGTGAGTGCGGACGGTTATGTTAACTTTTCTTCAACCGCATCAATGGACTCTGACAAAATGAAAATATTTCTTGCTCCAGAATGCCGCATTTCTGGCGCTGTGAGCGACTCCGCAGGTAAAAAACTCGAAGGCGTTGACGTCAGAATTTCTTCTTCATACGGCTATGATGAGGCGGATGAATATGATGATTATAGTGCTTCTTCTTCCGGTACACGAACCAAGCCGGTTGAAACGTCAGCTTCGGGAGCATATTCTTTCGTTAAGCTTCCAGCCGGTTCATATAATGTGACTTTTTCAAAAGCCGGATATATTTCTGAAACCGTACAGGTCAGAAATATCAAACACGGCGAATATTTTGATCTTAACATGGTTTTGTTCCGTCCGTCAACAATCACCGGAAAGATAAATATATCCGAACTCAATGTTCCTGCTGTTAATGTTGAAATTTATGCAGAGGGGAAAGCTGTTCATTCGGCAGTTACCTTCGATGACGGAACATATCTTCTTTCGGACATGAAGCCGGGTGTTTATACCGTCAGAACCAATCATTCGGGATTTTTCGAAAAGAAAATTGATAAACTTAATTTAAAAGAAGGCGAAGAAATCAAGAATATAGATTTTACGGTAGTACCTAAAAAAGCCGAGGTTGATGTTTCTTCATACCGTTATGTTTTTTCACCCGGAACGACGGTCGCGTTCGAGATGCGTACGTTTAGAATTGAAACGGCAGATGTTTCCATATACAAGGTTCCGGTAAGTTTTTTTACCAAGGGCATTCATGATCCTCAATCGATTGACGTGAAGGCGAATGGTTTTGAAATCCATTCGTCATGGAAGGAGTCTATAAGAGAATTTTCTCCGTTTGAATGGCGCTATCAGACGCTTGAAATAACGAAGCCTCTTCCGACAGGCGGATACTGCATCGAAGTTAAAGGCGAGAACGGAGTAAAGTCGAGAAAATTCTTCACAGTTACTTCAGTAGGCGTTGTTGCCAAGCGTTCTCCTTCATCGCTGTTTGTTTACGCGAGCAGTCTTGTTTCAAATGCTCCTGTCAAGGGAACTGAAGTCTATGTTTATAAACGCAAAATATCTAATGAAGATTATTATGATATCAACCGTATAGAAAAGCTTCCTGCTGATTTTGTGACAAAAGCTGTTACCGATGAAAAAGGATTCTGTCAGATCAAGATGCAGTCAAATGAAAGCATGATTATTCTGGCTGTAGCGCCTGACAGAAGTTTCGCCTTTTGTGAAAGCACTTCAGCTTCGCAGTCACAGAGCGAGATGAATAAGTTTTACATTTACACGGACCGTCCGGTTTACCGCGCCGATGATACTGTTTTCTACAAGGTTATCGCGAAAAAGCGTTCCGAGGTAATGACTCCAATCGCAGGTAAAACTTTTGCTTATAGAATCATTAACACAAATAACGACAAGATAATAGAAGAGGGCAATCTTTCTCTTGATGAGTGGGGAACATTCAATTCGAAAATTAAAATTCCGGAATCGGCAGGTCTCGGAAGATTCGAGCTGCGCGTAGGAGATTCGCTTGATAACCTTTTTGCACGCGGTTTTTTCTATGTCGAGCAGTACCGCAAGCCTGAGTACAAGGTTGAAGTTCTTCCTTCAAAGGAATTTTTTCTAAACGGCGAAAGCGCGGAATTTAAAGTCGACGCAAAATACTTTTTCGGTGCACCTCTCAAAAACGCTGTGGTCAGATACAGATTCTATGAAACACGCGATGATTTTTCGGCAACCGACGACAGATATTCTCAGAGCACGGTATATGATAAGCTCAGACTCGAAGGTGAAAAAAATCTCGATGATAACGGAATTGCCGTACTGCGCATTGATACGGGGAAACTTCCTTTCGACAGAAAGATAACACTCGAAGCTACGGTTACGGATGCGTCAAATATAAGCATTACATCTTCCGGCAATGTCCGCATAGGCAGAGGCGAATTTTATATCAGGATAAGTCCCGAAAAATCTTTTTATGATTCATCGGAAAATAAAAAGATACTGGTCGAAACTTTTTCACAGTCCGGAAAACCCGTGAGCGCTGATGTTGAAATAAATCTTTTCAGATATATATGGAAACCTTATCACAGAATTTACGTGCATGAAGGCAAGGCGTTCTTCACAAAAAAGATTTCAACTGATTCAAAAGGAAAAGCTGAACTTGTTATACCTGCCGCGAAGGATTCTTCGGGCGAATTCGATATCATGGGCAGTGCGAAAGACCGTTTCGGAAATGAAATAAAAGCATCAAAAGTTATTCTCATATATTCCGCTTCTTCGGATACAAAATCTAAATTCGGAAATCTTGAACTTGAAATTGATAAGAAGAAACTTGATAAACCGGAAGAGATAACAATTCTTTTGAAAAGCCGTTTTACGGATGCTAATGTGTGTCTGACGGTCGAAGGACGCGACGTCTATGCTTCGAGTCTTGTAAAAATGAATTCAAACGTGATTGCAGTAAAACTTCCGGTAAAAGACAATTACGCGCCGAACTTTTTCGTTACGGCCACCATGCAGAGAGGACGCGCTCTCTATACCGCGAGAGAGCAGGTTACGCTTCCGGAAAAAGATACATCGATGAAAATTACGATTTCAAGCGATAAGGAAAAATATGCGCCGGGAGAAAAGGCGAAAATAAAAATCAAGGCAGTCGATGTTAACGGAAAACCCGTTAAGGCTGATCTTTCTCTTGCCGCGGTAGATGAATCGATTTTCTCTATCCGATATGATCATACGCCCGAGATAAACGGATTTTTTTATTCGAAGATTTCAAACTGGGTTTCGACGACCTATTCATATCCGATCAATCTTTATGCCGGTGCAGGCAAGGACGGAAAGACTAAAGTAAGAAGCCGCTTTGAAGATACCGCTTTCTGGAAGGCCGATATCAGAACCGATGCTTCGGGGGAGGCGATTGTTGTAATCAGTCTTCCGGATAATCTGACCACATGGCGTTTGACGGCGCGCGGTCATGATAAGAGCGGAATGGCCGGAGAAAGTAGACAGAAATTTCTAGTGTCGCAGGATCTTGTTTCGAGAATCGGAAAACCGCGCTTTTTGATTGAAGGTGATGAAATAGATCTGCTTGGAATTGTAACAAGCAATACTCCGCGCGGTCTTTCGAATGTTGATTTAAAATTTTCAGCTGACGGAAGTGAAGTTAAAACGTCTGATCTTTCTAAGGTGTCGCTACCCGGATTCGGTACTCATTCCGTTTCATATAAGTATAATGTGCCGCAGAAAGAATCTATCGATTTGCAATTTGATTCTTATGCCGACAAGGAAGCTTCGGATGCCGTTAAATATTCCGTTCCGGTTGAAAAACGCGGAAGCCGTTACCGCCTTTTCGGAATTGCTGAAACAGGTAAGAAAACCGAACTGAAATTTCTGAAAGATTCATCGGACTTTGAATTTATTCCTGAGCGCGCCGTAGTTACTTTTAATCCGAGTCCCGTATTTCAGATGCTAAATGCCTGCAATTATCTTGTCGAATATCCGTACGGCTGTATAGAACAGACAATTAACAGATTCATTCCACTTCTTGCCGTGCATACTTTGATAAATGAAAAAGGCGCCGGACATCTGATTGAAGATAAATACAAAAAAAATCTTAACGCCTTTGTGCTTGAAGGAATTTCGCGCGTTCAGTCGATGCAGAATGATGACGGAAGCTGGGGTTGGTTTGCAGGCGACAGAGGAAACGAATTTTTGACCTGCTATGCGCTTACTTCATTGAAGAGAGCCGAGCAAAAAGGTTTCAGCATATCGAAGCAGACTGTTGACAGCGGTCTTGCGGCAGTATTAAGAATGATGAACGCAAAAAATAATAAAGGATACGTCAGCGGTTATGCCGAACTCGCGAATCTGCTTTATGTTTATTCTTTGTACGGCAAATGGAATCATGAGCTGTATGCGGAATTGTTGAAACGCAAACCGGTTTCATACGAATCAGCTTTTGTTCTAAATGCTTTGACCGTCAAAAACCCTGAACGCGACAAAGTGTTTGGCAATATCATCAGTATTAATGTTGAAATTGAGAAAGCTAAAAAGGCGCTTCTTGATTCTGCAGGCAAAGACGAATACGGCATCGTGTGGAAGAGCAGTTATAATCCGTGGTCATGGCAGGGCAATGATTCCGAAATGACTGCGCATGCCCTTTCCGCTCTTTGCCGGCTTAAAGGAAATGATGACTTGAAAGCCCAGATAGTGCTTTCACTTTCCAAAAGAGCGAACGGCGGAATATGGGTGAGTACAAAAGGAACCGGAACGGTTATTCTTTCGCTTTGTGATTATTTTGACGGCGTGAAAGACATAGGCACGGAAGCTTCTGAAATAAAAGTTTCAGTTAACGGAAAGAATCAGGTAAACATCAAGTATGATCCGGCTGATAAGAGTGCCGTTTCAGATAAGCTTACGAGATATGTGAAACTTCCTGGAGATAAAGGGCCTGTTGTATTTGAGAGTTCATCGGCCGGAGGAAAGGGCTCAACTGTCAGCGTGACTGTGGAAGGTACATTGAAATTCAATCCTAAAGGTTTTACTTCCATATTTAAGTCAAATGAGCGGTCGCTTTCAGCGTTGAATAACGGAATAGATATCAGCAGAACTTTCTATAGACTAAAAAGGATATTTGATCTGAACGGTGCGGAATATCTCATCCCTGAAATGATAAAGCCGGAGAACGGAATTAAGAGCGGAGATGAAATCATGGTCAAAGTGCGTTTTTCTTCAAAGGAAAACCTTGATTATGTTGCTCTCGAAGATTTTCTGCCGAGCGGTTTTGAAGTGAGCAGAGTTGACGCATACGGCGGAATAAACCAGTACAGCAGAGCGGAAAGATGGGATAACCGTATGGTATTTTTCTTTTCGGAACTGAAAGCGAAACAGGTCTATGAGCTTGCCTATACTGTGCGTGCCGAGCTTTCCGGAAAGTTTATGGTCAGGCCGTCAATTGCCGGATGCATGTATGAGCCTTCTGTTCAGGGATGGAGTTCTCCTGCTGAAATTGAAGTGAAAAAGAAATAGTGGCATGCCGGAGGTTCATCGCCTCCGGCTTTCTAAAAAATCATTGACCGATTAAGAGCAAAAAGAAGAATCTTTTCTGCGGAGGAATTATGCTTTATAACAAATCCATGAAGGAGCTTTCGGAGCTTCTGGAAAAAAAAGAGATAAAATCAATTGATATAGCAGACGAGCTCATCAGCCGGACTGAAAAAATCGAGCCTAAAATTCATTCATATATAACATTTGATCAGGATAATTTTAAAGAGCAGGCAAAGAAATCCGATGAGCGCAGAGCTTCCGGAAAATCTCTTTCAAAATTCGACGGAATTCCAATAGCGTTAAAAGACAATATTGCCGTAAAAGACGTCAAACTTTCATGCGGATCGAAGATTCTCGGTGATTTTAAATCGCCGTATAATGCGACTGTTGCTGAAAAGCTTGCCGACAGCGGTTTTGTAATAAGCGGAAAAACAAATCTCGATGAATTCGCGATGGGTTCAACTACAGAATCTTCGTTTTACGGTGTAACCAAAAATCCTCATAATACAGACAAAGTGCCGGGCGGAAGTTCCGGCGGTTCGGCAGCTGCAGTCAGCGCATCCTTAGTTCCGGCATCGCTCGGATCTGATACAGGCGGATCGATCAGACTGCCGGCGTCGTTTTGCGGAGTTGTCGGAATAAAACCTACATACGGAAGGGTTTCGCGTTTCGGTCTCGTTGCCTACGCTTCATCGCTTGATCAGATCGGAACATTCGCGCGTTCTGTTGATGACGCGGCAGATCTTCTTTCGGTGATTTCAGGTTATGACAAAAAAGACTCAACATCCGCTGAAGGCGTAATCGATTTTTCATCCGATAAGCTTTCGGGCGATGTGAAAGGACTGCGCATCGGACTGCCTGATGAATATTTTAACGGAGTGGGCGCTGAAATTTCTGATGCGGTTATGAATGCCGTTAAAGAACTTGAAAAGAAGGGTGCGGTTGTCGAAAAGATTTCTCTGAAGATGACTGAATACGCTGTTCCGGTTTATTACTTGATCGCTACTTCGGAAGCTTCATCAAATCTTTCAAGATTTGACGGAATACGCTACGGCAGAAGACCCGACGGGGTTGAGTCGCTTTCCGACCTTTATGAGAAAGCGCGCAGTGAGGGCTTCGGCGGTGAGGTAAAACGCAGAATAGTTCTCGGAACGTATTCTCTTTCGAGCGGATATTATGACGCATATTATCTCAAGGCTCTCAAGGGAAGAACTTTGATTATAAATGATTTCAAAGAAGCTTATAAGAAATGCGATGTAATAATGTCGCCTGTTGCCGCGACTACCGCTTTCGGAATCGGCGAAAAAATGAACGATCCGCTTGCCATGTATCTTTCTGATATTCTGACCATTTCGGCAAATCTTGCGGGTGTGCCGGGAATTTCCGTTCCTGTGGGACTAGATTCGCAGAAGATGCCGATCGGTCTTCAGATTATGGGCAATTATTTCAAGGAAAGAGACATTCTCAACGCGGCAAAAGCTGTTGAAGGAGTGTTCGGAAAGTATGAGCCGCAGATATAAAGCGTGCCTATCCGCAATAACTGCCGCATTTTTATTATCCTGTTCATCATATCAAAGCGTGTCATTTCCGGCACGCTTTGATTTTATCCATTCAGAAGGCAAGACTCAGATTAAAATGACGACAGAGCGCTTCATTTACGTTCCTTCATCTTCATCGGATAAGAATGCAGTTTTAATTGAGTCGATGAAAGAATTCGAGAAAGGTAATTTCGTTGAATCAGAAAGGATTCTTCTGGAACTGATTTATTTTTTTCCTGATGACGGGGAGCTTTATAATAATCTCGGTGTGGTATATGAATCGCGCGGAGATATTTCCTCCGCGCTTTCCTGTTATATGACTGCGTGCCGTATCAACGGCAAAAGCGCTTTCAGGCATAACCTGAAATATGCTTCTACTCGGCCTTAGATTTTTTTCTTTCGTTGATCTTCAGAACTTTCTTTCTCATTCTTATGCTAGTCGGCGTAATTTCAAGAAGTTCATCATCCTGAATATATTCGAGTGCCTGCTCAAAATTGAACTGACGAGGCGGAATGAGTTTAACAGCGTCATCCGAACCTGCCGCGCGCATATTTGTGAGCTTTTTAGTTTTGCTCGGATTTACATCGAGGTCATTTTCCCGCGAGTGTTCTCCGATAATCATTCCCTCATAAACCGAAACTCCCGGATTAAGGAAAAGAGATCCGCGGTCCTGAAGATTATCAAGTGCGTATGCAACTGTTACGCCCGGTTCCATCGCCACAAGCACGCCGCGTGTTCTCGAAGGAATTGCGCCTTTGTGAGGTTCGTAACCGTGAAAAAGATGATTAAGTATTCCCGTTCCGCGTGTTTCAGTCATAAATTCGTTTCTGAATCCGATTAAGCCTCGTGCAGGAATGTTGAATTCGAGTCGGGTATAACCGTCTGTTCCCTGAACCATGTTTACGAGTTCACCTTTACGGATACCCATTTTTTCGATAACGACACCCGAAAACTCATCAGCTACGTCGATAACAGCGTGTTCGATCGGCTCGTGTCTGACTCCGTCAATTTCTTTGTAAAGAACGGCCGGTTTCGATACCTGAAACTCGTAGCCTTCGCGGCGCATATTTTCGACAAGTATTGAAAACTGAAGTTCGCCGCGTCCTTTTACTGTAAACGAGTCTTTTGTATCAGCTTTTTCTATTACAAGCGAAGGGTTCTTTTCTATTTCGCGTTCGAGGCGTTCCCATATGTGACGGCTTGTTACGTACTTTCCTTCTTTTCCGAAGAAAGGCGAATCGTTTACAATAAAGTTAACCGCAATTGTCGGTTCGTCGATTTCAATTCCGTCTTTTGCAACCGGATTATCAGGATTAGAGAATGAATCTCCAAGATCAACTTTTTCGGCACCGGCTATTGATACGATGTCTCCGGCATGAGCTTCGGCGATTTCGCTTTTTTTCATTCCGCTGTATTCGAAGATTTTTGTTACTTTGAAGTTTGATATTTCGCCTTTGCGTTTTATAAGAGCTAGATTGTCGCCGACTTTAACGACGCCGTCGGCAATTCTTCCGGTCGCGATTTTTCCGATATAGTTATCGTATTCGAGTGCTGAAACAAGAAACTGAAATTCTTCCGAATCAGATCCGCTCGGTTCAGGTACATGTTTGATGATTGCTTCATAGATCGGAGTCATATCAGTTGAATCATCATAAAGAGTTGTATGTGCTATTCCGTTTTTCGCGGATGCGAAAACATAAGGGAAATCGAGCTGTTCGTTTGTTGCGTTAAGTTCTACGAAAAGATCGAAGATCATGTCGATTACTTCTTCGGGGCGGCTGTTCGGACGGTCAATTTTGTTGACGATTACTATCGGTTTGTGACCTGCTTCAAGCGATTTCTTGAGAACATATTTGGTCTGAGGCATAGGACCTTCAAATGCGTCAACAACGAGAAGAACCGAGTTAACCATTTTGAGAATACGCTGAACCTCACCGCCGAAGTCGGCGTGTCCCGGAGTATCTACAAGATTGATTTTGAAATCCTTGTAGTGAATTGATGCGTTTTTAGAGAATATTGTAATTCCGCGTTCTTTTTCAAGATCATTGGAGTCCATTACCCTTTCGTCGACTTTTTCATTCGAACGGAAAACGCCGGACTGTTTCAAAAGCGCGTCGACGAGGGTAGTTTTTCCATGGTCAACGTGGGCAACTATTGCTATATTTTTGATTTGTTTCATTAAAAGATACCACCTGTGCGGGCAGTATTTTTTAAGCATTGTTATCCGTAAAGAATATTTTTAATGGTTTATTTTACCGAAAGGCCCCGCGCGAAGGCGGATTTCCGTAGGCATTTCCGGCAAAACCGCATTTGTCGGCAATGCAATTGCTGAAAGTGATGTTATGTGTTAGAGTATTGCTTTCAAAAACCTGCGGAGAAAATCCCGAATCGAAAATGTTGACTGCCGATGAATTGCCGATTGAACAGTTGCCGCTGTTTAGAGTGAATTCGAAACCGTTTCCGCCGTAAAGCAACGGCGAGAGAGCCAGTACTGCACCGCCGGTATTTTCGGCTTTGCATCCGGTAATTTTTATGTAGTTGCTGTTTCTGAGTGAAACTCCGTGACAGCTGAAATTTTTGAAATGTATATTTTTGATATTAACATTTGAAATGTTTTCTCCATGAACTCCGATAAGATAAAATCCGGCTTCTATGGAATGAGCCGAAGGATTTGCGGAATCCGAACAGGTAATGTAAATAATTCCTGTGAAGAGATTTCCCGGATCATAAGTAAAGACTCCGCTTTCGCTTCCAAGCGATGTTTCGGCGTTTGTATCCCAGCTTCTGAATTCTAAAGGTACTCCGTCTTCAAGAACGATCCCCGATCCGGTTTTCCCCGGAGTATAAGTCATGTTTTTTTATAGATGTTTCCGCTATGGTTAGTCCATCCGCTTTCTATTTTTGAACCTGAAAATACCGGAATAGAACCTGAACCGTATGCGTCAAAGTTAATAGGACGTGATTCTGTTCCGGAAGATGTAAGTTCTAATGAGCCGTCATAACTTTGACCCCGCTTAAACATAACGGTATCACCCGGCTGAAGTTCATGCGAGTTAACTCTTGCGATGCTTTTCCATGCGTTTGATTCTGAATCTCCGCGGTTTGCGTCATTTCCTGAAGCTGAATCGACGTAGAAAACGCGACCGTTTGAATCACTGCTTCCGCCGTCACCGCCGCCGCATGATAAAAACAATAAAAAAGACACGATAAGTATTTTTATCATGCGGTCTCCTTTGAATCTAATAAAAACTATTATTTCTTAAATATTCTGAAAATAGCAATTATTATATTTCAAACTCCGCAGACTTTTGCAATAAGCTTCATGAAAAGTCTTTCGGGAAGCAAGCGTCTCAGAAATAGAGTATACCTTGTGGTGAAGTCAGTTGTATAACGGAGACGTTTAGATCCGTCAGTTGCCGCTTTATAAATGGTTTTTGCGTCTTTTGCGGGTGGATATCCCTTTTCGTAAGCTGCCGTCAGAAATTTATACCACGCTTTAAATGACGTACGGTATTCTTCAGGTAAATTCATACCGTCAGGATTTTTCATGTTTTTGTAAAGGCTCGTTTTGACCATTCCGGGTTCGACAAGTTTTATTTTCACTCCTGTTTTTTTTAGTTCATAAAACAGACACTCGCTCATTCCTTCAAGCGCCCATTTTGAAGCGTGATAATAACCCTGATAAGGGAATGCTGTTCTGCCGGCGACAGATGATACGTTTATGATTATGCCGCTTTTCTTTTTGCGTAAAAAGGGAAGAGCTGCCTTTGTGACATTTGCTGTTCCGAAAAGATTTGTGTTTATAATGTCTTCAGCTTCCTGTTCTGAAGAAATTTCAAACTGCATGTTTAAATATATTCCGGCATTATTGACTAAAACGTCAAAACTGCCGAAATCATTAATCGCATCCTGAATGAATTTCGCGCATGAAGCTTTGTCCTTCACGTCTAGATGATAGCATTTGACGTTTGCGAGCTTTGTTAGAATCTTTTCCTTTTCGGGATTTCTCATTCCAGCCGCGACATTCCATCCTTTCTTTTGAAAGAGTAAAACTGCTTCTTTGCCGATCCCGCTTGATGTTCCTGTAATAAGCACTGTTTTCATTTTTCTTCATTAATGACCAATGGTCATAAATGAAGAAAATTTTTTTAATTCCGTGATGCGATAATACCTTTTATATAGCACTCACTGATGTGGCGCATTAAATCGTAAAAGTTTCTGTCAAAAATCTCCATACCGGATTTCTTTGTAATTTTTTTTACCGTGTCCGACGGGGTGGAGACTTTGAATGCTCCAATAGCACATGTATAGAGTGAGTTGAGAATTATGAGTCCATTTCCATTTTTTATTGTGTCTGATGTGTTTTCGATAAGCTCGGAAATTTCTTCCATTTCAGCTTTAACGTATTTTTTGAACTGAAGGGCTTTGTTGAAATCAATGTTCTGTTCGAGAGTGTCGTCGAGAATAGAAATGAGCTTGATGAAATTGTTTCTTTCAAGCGAGGTAATCAGAATATCGCAGAGTTTATCTGTTGAAATTTTATATCCGTTAATGCAGGAAGAAGAAAATAATTCCATGAGATATATCTTCCAGTTTTCAATTTCTTTTTCTGTTATTGAAAGAAATATTTCTTCTTTAGTCTTGAAATAAATGAAAACTGTACCCTTTGCTACACCCGCTTTTTTAGCGATTTTTTCTATCGTGATACGCTCGTATTTTTCGGTCTCAAAGAGTTTTGCGGCAGCAGACAATATCAGTTCCGTTTTCTCGATTTTTTGATCGTCAGTTACTGCTCTTTTGAAGTTTTTTGCCATGGGAAGCATTAAAATGACCAACGGTCATTAGTCAAGCATCATTTTAAATAATTTGCTGAAGTTAACTAAGTTCCGGGATGGTTTTTTTGATTCTATGTAATGAATCGTTTCTTTCAAAAATGATTTTATAGCCGTCGCGGAGAACTCTTTCTGTTTCCGGATCTGTTGGAAGAATGATCCATTCAGTTGGACATATGTTAAACTCGATTTCTGTCTGATCCGAAAAGCACCTGAGAGTATTGACCATTCCCCAGTTTTCTTTTTCGATAGCAGATGATTCAGCGATTTCATTTATCCATTTATAATCAGAGAAATATTTCATCTCGTCTGTTGTAATTATCATTATATCAATATCCGACTTATCGTGCTGTTTATTCCTAGCATAAGACCCGACAAGAAGAATTGCAAGAATGTCTTCGTTCTTTTCTGCTAAAAGATTTAGTTTGTGATTTATAGCTTCAACTTCTGTCATATATGCACCTATTAATAAAATACAACTTCGCTGTCATTAACAAACAGCCGCGAAATCGCGCTGTTTCCTTTTGAGTCAACAGAAACTTCCACGGTCGTTGATTCCATATTGGATTCGATGTAATGGCCTTTATTCTGCGGCACAAAATAATCTTCCACTCCGTAGCGTACGGTGATGGTATTGTCATACGCGTATTCAACTTTTCCGCGGATAACTGCCGGATAACGGCCGGATAGTGTTTCGATATCTGTGCTGACTTCAGCTGCGTTATAATACGGAGCGGATGCGTCTTTTTCGAGTGCAATGTAAATGGTCTGATCCATGCTGAAAGATATACCGGTCTTTACCTTCAGTTTTTCAGTATCTATGTTTGTGATTTCGTATCTGAGAATTACATAGTCGCCGCTGAAAAGACTCCGAGGATCTACGGGTACGCATTTGAGTATTATTTTTGTGCCGCCGGAGAGAAGCCTTTCCTGCTTGAAAATCATCGATCCGAGCACTGCAAGCTGAGCCGCTACTATGATGAAGAATAATATTTTTTTGTATTTTGTCATATCGTTTCACCCTTGTTCATTCCGGCTGATTTAATTTTTCGCGAAAGCGAACGCCGTCTGTTTTCAAGAATAATTCCGGCTGTTATTCCGATGAGACCTGTGCAAAGAAGAAATATCGAACCGGACAGCATATCCCAGAACAGATCGAAATACCGAGTTAATATGTGAAGCACGAATGCGCAAACCATTATATTGAGAAGCGCCTTTGACTGAATGACGGAACTATAGAACATGTATATAGAAGAAAAAATGACAAGAAGTGAATTGAAAAGCAGGGAATAAACAATCCATGAAGTGTTCGGGCCTGCTATGAAAAGCGCAGTAAGAGTAAAGACTGAAACCAGTCCGGCAAGATAGACGATGATGCGGTTGTTCTTGAGAGTTTTGATAAGCCAAACGAAAAGACCTGCAGCAATTACGGAAAAAAGAATTATCAAAATAATTACGATTCTGTTCGCGCTGAAAATTGAACGCTGTCCGATTATTTCAAACGAAGCTGCGTATACGGATACCCACATCATCGCCGCGCACAAAGCGTGAATGACAGCCGGAGAATATTTGACACCGCGTTTTTTGGCGAGGTTTTCGACGAGAACATTGAGAAGAAGGCAGACGACGGCAAAGATGATGAATCCTGCGAGATATGCGACTTTGTATTTTTCCGAGATGAAAGCATAAATTACGAAACCGAATCCTTTAACTATGATTGCCGAAAACGCAAAAATGTATGCGAGTATCGTGTTGAAAATATCTTTCTTTTCCGCTGTGTGAGAATAATATAGAAAAAAGAAAAAGAGGCCGGCAATCACGCAGTGAAAGCTTATCATACGTACCTGCAAATCTCCCATCGGCAGAAAGAATACAAGAGCCGGGAAGGCGCAGACGGCGGTTAAAAATTTAACGGGTTTTCCGCTTTTTCTTATCAGGTAAATCAATAAGGCGGATATTGCGATGAATGCGGTATAGATTGATGAGTATTTTATGCTTACCCCGAATGACGCGAAAATTCCGGCTTCGATTTTGCCGAAAGGCCATGACATGGCAAGAAAAGGTAATATAAATATCAGCCATCCGAAGACGGACATGAGATAGCTTGCTGGTCTGAAAAAATCCTTATCCCTGAAATATGAACCGGCGCAAAGAAGCATAGCTCCGAGAGGAAGATTTAATAGTCCTGCTTGAAAAATCATTATTTCAAAACTGGTTTTATAAGAATAGCTTGGAATGACGGATTGATAATAATAAATTATCAGAAAGCAGAGCGACGCGATGATCCCCGGTTTATCTTTCAAGCGGATATAAATGAAAGCCGTCAATGCGATGAATAGTAAATATAAGTAGGCCGGATTATCATATACTGCGAATTCCCAGCAGTTCCATATAAAAAAGAGCAGTGAGGCGATGTAGAGTCCAAAGCGTTCGCGCATAAGAGTTGCCATGAGAAAAACTCCCGCTGCCCATGCAAGAATTCCGTTTGTCGGATGCGCGCTGATGTGATAAATCTGCGCGACAAGCATAATAGCCGCGCCGTATGAAACCATGCCGAATACGAGAAGCGTTCTTCCGATGAGGCGGCTTCGCTTCTCGCTGAATAAAAACCATGCTGATGCAGAGTAGCTTGCGATGACAAGAAAGAACACCTGAATGAGTTTAACGCTAGGCGGCATTTTCTTCCAGTTAGATGCATAAAAAATGATAATTCCGGCGGCAAGGCAGAGAACGGCCAGGCCCATTATTACAGAATTGAGGTTGAGTGATTTTCTGGAAGATTTGTCTTTCTCGCGGGATTCTGCTTCTACGGCATATAGCGACTCAATTTTTTGCTGCTGCTCGCGTGAAATTATTCCCTGCTCTGTCCATTTGCGGACTTCGCTAATCAGTTCTCTGATGAAGAAAGAATTTTTTGCCATGCCGCCCCGTTTCTGCATTGAATTGATTATCATGCAGTTTGTTTGTTTTGGACTGTAAAGGTTACATGGATTTTGAGTTTGTCCAGCAGTTTTTCAATATGAATTTTGTATGCCGAGAAAGTTAGAAATATTGATTGCATTTTGCTGTGAGAAAAATTTCAAATATTTCATGATCATAATGCTGAATTGTTGAAGAATATATGTGTTCGGGAATTATAGGTTTCTTCTAAATATAATTAAAGGAAATGGTATGCAGGATAAAGAATATACAGCTTTTGGTCCATGGATTTATGAAATTGATGAAGAGCATCAAATTCCGCCGGTTTTTAAAAAACATTTCAATCAGAAAAATGATCATACCATATTGTTTAAAATACCAGTGAATATGGAAAGACGGAGTCTCAGACCCGGAATGCATATGTATGATTACGTTATCGGTGCTTATCCTGATTATGTTTGCATCATGAAAAGAAACGGGGATGATGTAATATTGAAAAAAATTTATTATTCCGAAATTGCCGCAATTGAAAATTCAATAGATATATTGAGAGGGACTTTCGTCATTTATTTGAATTCGGAATTATATTGTATCACTTATAATGCAGTATCAAAAGACATCTTGGATAAATTTGCTGAAATTGTCAGAACGAATATGGAAGAAACGGAAGTAGATATATCTGATTATAATAAAAGCCCGTCAGATTTTAATCCGAGTATCGGTTTCAATAATATATATGCATTGTTGTTGGAAAATATTGAGAATATCAGATTTGTTGCATATCAGCATAAAAAAAGGATAAAGTATAAAACAATAAAAATATTAGATAGAGTTACCGGTTTTATATTGCTTCCCGAACTGACTGAATGGATGATGCTGGCCACTCCAAAAGATATTATTATTGTATCATGCGGAAAGAGTATAAATTTCAGGGATTTTCCCGTTCATAAAAGATCATGTTTGCATTTGCCGATTAAGAGCATAACATCAATAAGTGTTGATTATGATGAAAGCTATAAGGATGTTCTTCAATATGAGATTGTTTCCGGCAATAACAGTTTCATTATAAAGACTAGTGCGCAAAATTCCAGTATTAATGAATTGAATAATATATTTGCAGCAATCAGAAAGCTGAATGTTAAGTAAGCTAAAATATTTCCTGTTAATTAAGTGTTTCGCTTTGTATAAGTAAATGAAATAAAATCTTGACTGCTGTTGAAATATGTCCTGATATTATTATTGCATAATGAAAAAGTTTTGCGACTGATATTAACATGTTCGGGGGAGATTTCTGTGGATGAAAAAATAGTCAGACTTATTAACAGCATTTCTCAGGTTTTTGTCGAAGATGAACCGGTTTGTGAAAACTGCATTCTTGCGCTTATTTCAGGGCTCCATGTTCTTATAGAAGATTTCCCCGGAGTCGGAAAGACGACACTTGCAAGAGCCATTGCTGAAGCAAGCGGTCTTGATTTCGGACGGATTCAGTTTACGCCGGATATTCTTCCTGGCGATGTTCTCGGCATGAGTATGTGGATTTCCGGAAAAAATGATTTTGTATTCAGAGAAGGACAATTGCATCATCAGATAATAATTGCAGATGAACTTAACCGGGCATCTCCCCGGACTCAATCGGCGTTTCTTGAAGCGATGCAGGAAGAACGTATAACGGTTGACGGAGTTACGCATCTTCTCCCGTCTCCTTTTTTTGTTGTTGCTACACAGAATCCAGAAAATTTTTCAGGAACATTTCCTCTTCCCGAAGCGCAGCTCGACAGATTCGGGATATCTCTTTCAATAAATTATCCGAACATTGAAAACGAAGTACGTATTCTGAACACTTTTTGTGAATCAAATATGATAAAAGCGGAAAAGATTACTTCGACGGAGGAAATTATATCCATAAGGGAATCTGTCAGGAAGACTTCTGTTTCTCAGAAGATATTTTATTACATAGCAGAAATAGTTTCCAGAAGCAGATCGCGCAATGATGTCAAGCTCGGATTTAGTCCGAGATCGTCGCTTCATTTACTGTATGCGTCGCAGGGAAGGGCATATATGGAGGGAAGGGATTTTGTGATTCCTGAAGACGTTTTATATGCGGCTCCGATAGTATTGCCGCATAGATTAGTTCTTTCTCCTGACGCGCGTTTTTCCGGAATAACTCCGAAAAAAATAATTTCTGAAATTGTGTCTTCGGTAAAAATTCCGACCGGATTATAATTGTGATACGAGTTAATTTCAGAGCGGGAATATTATATCTGATTTCTCTTTCTCTGCTGTATCTGGCGGCTATGAGTTTTGCCGGCGCGGTTGCAGTTATATATTATGCCCTTTTGCTTTTTCTTCTGATATCCCTGGCGCTTTTTGTTTTCAATTCGCTCTCATTGCGCTTTATAGAAATATTTTCCAATGAACATCCATTGAGAGGCGAAACTATTACCTATAAACTTGCCCTGTCCAACGAATCTTTTTTTCCTATCGTAGAGTTATGTATCAAATTCAGAGAAACAGCCGGAGCCGGAGAGAATTTTGAGAAGAATATTAATTGCTTCTTAGGCGGAAAAAAATATTTCGAAAAAGAATATTCTGTCATTAGTGAACACCGCGGAGTGTACGAACTGGGAATAGAACGCGCTGAGATCAGGGATATGGCGGGAATACTTGCGTATTCTCCGAAGATATTTTTTAGAACTTTTTATGTCAGGCCTAGAATTTTCCGTCCGGATAATACTGATTTTGCCGAAAGCCTTAAAGATTCAAGCGGGGGAAACTTTCACGGAGGTGCGGAAATAGATGATCAGTTTTCATCTATAGAGGAATATAGGGAAGGGATGGAAACAAAAAGAATATTCTGGAAAAAATATTTTTCTACGGGAAATATGTATGTCAAATTATTTCATGGGTCTTCGCGTAAAAGTATTGATGTGTATGCGGATATGAGAAAACCGGAAGCTCATGGATTCAGAGACAATGAAGATCTTATTCTTGAGTCAGTGCTTTCTGTTTCTGCGTATTTGCTGAAAAGCGGAACAAAATTTTCCGTTTATGCTGACGGAGAAAAAGTTCTCGGAGAAAACTGCGGAATGAGACAATTTGATAAATTTTATGAGTCGACTGTGTTTATTCCTTTTAACGGACAAATGTCGCCTTATGCGAATATTCTTTCCGAAGGCGGATTGGGAATAGCAAAAGATGTGATAGTAATATCTTCATGTAATGATTATTTGTGCGCGGATATTCCTTATCCTGAAAAAATATTGATTCTCTTTGTTTCTGAAAATCCTTCACCTGAAGAAGAGAGATACCTGTCCGTGCTTGAATCAAAAGGAATTCGTGTAAAACTTATAAGCTCTTTTGAAGATATTTCAAAGGTCTTTCAATGAAAAATGTTATCAAAAAACCGGAAGGAATAAGACGTCGTATTGTTTTATTTGTTTATTCGCTTCTTGCATCTGTTGTTTTTCCTTTTATTGTAAGCCGTTATGTCAACGGCAAAATGATCTATCCGGTATTATATTCCGCGTCGGTTGTTTTGAATCTGGTGCTTTTTTTAAGTTTTTTTTGCGGGTCAACCAAGAGAAAAATTATTCTCGGTTTTTTGTATGCCGTTTATTTATTTTCCGGTGTAACGCTTATTCTTTTTATTCTCATGATTCCGTTTGATGCGTATAAAGCATGGATAAACGTTGATATTAAGCCGGAAGGAACAATTTCTGCAATATTTGCAGCTGCATCTCTCATCCTCTCGGCAATTGCATCTGGTTTTGTCTACAAACTCGGCATAATAAAGACTTTTGTTATTCATCTTTTTGTTAATTCGGCAGTGGTCTTTGTTTTGATAAATTCATACGGGATTGTTTTTGTCTCCTTGTCTATTCTGTTTTTCGGGATTGTTTTTTTGCCGGAAAGAACGAATTATTTCAGGCAAAAATTTAAATTCTATTTTATGATGTTTTTATCCGTAATTGCAGTTTCATTTGTAATATCTTCAGGCATTAAAAAAGAACAGGGATGGCTGACTTCTTATTTGATTTCTGAAAATTTCATTGGATTTGTTCTGGAAACTTTTCCAAATTCCAAAGAAGCGGGAGCTATAAGCGGATATGGGCTATTCTGCCGCGAAAATGTTTTTGCGAATAAGCCGAGATTTTCTGAATCAGAAATTTTCAGGCTTTCGGTGGAAAACGGTGAACCTCTGAAAGAATACTATATTAAGATGCGGACGTATTCATATTATGCAGGAACATCGTGGTCGGCGCAAAGCAGAAAAAAATCCGGAAAAGTTTCATTTGAAAAGTATAACATTTCATTCGGTTCGTCTGAAAGTTATTCTAATATCAAGCTCTCTGTGTCCGGTGATTATCTTCCATACATTCCGTATATGCTGTCATCAGAAAAAATTATAGTTAAGTCCCAGTCTGCAAATTCAATATCTACAGCAAGTGAAAACGGCGAATATCTTTCTTCCGGACCGCTCTTGAAAAATGATACTGTTTATATCACTTTAAATCCGGAATATATTAAAAACATAAATTACGGAGGGATGAATCTTTCTGTTGAATTGAATGATGGTAAATTGCCGTCAGATGAATTGACTCCGTATTTGCAAATCCCTGAAAACGCTCGCTTGGAAAAACTTGCTGATAGTTTGAAGTCGAAGGATAAGGGCGCGGTCGGGACTGTTGAAAACATTATGAATTATTTATCTGATGAAATGACATTGTCCGCGAATCTGAATCTGCCTGAAATAAATGAGGACATCGTCGAGCATTTTGTAGATGAAAAGAAAGGGTATTCTGTGCATTTCGCTACGGCGATGGCTGTACTGCTGCGTTACTGCGGTATTCCGTCGAGATATGTTGAAGGATTCAGAATAAATTCAGAAAGTAATAAGAAGTTTTATTTAGTCACTGCATTCAATTCTCATTCTTGGACGGAAATATATGCGGATGGAATAGGATGGATAAGAATAGATCCACTGACATATTTTTTTCATCCTAAAGAAGGAAAGGTTTCAAAGATAGAAAGAGATCCTGAAACCGAGAAATATATTTCGGCAATGGAGGGAAGATTCAAAAAGAAAAAACAAGTTGAATACTTGAAGAAAAAAAATGTCCTCATCATTTCCATGATTGCTGCAACGGCTGTTTTGTTGTATGTAATATTTAGATTCATAAAATGGTTCATGTTCCGTAAAAAAATATTTTGCCTGCCGCGGGATAAGAGACTTGCGAAGGAACTCCGCAAATTGACGGCGCTGTTCTCGGATGAAAATATTTTTCACCCTTCTTTAACGGGATGGAATAAATGGTTCAATCAAGCAGAAAAAAAATATCCCGATTTGAAAAAATTGGATGAAATTAGAAATATTGTTCTAAGAAGTGTCTATTTTTCAGGGAATGATGCTGAATCAGTAAAGTCTCTTCGTAATGCTGTCCGCGCTCTGAAAGCCGAAAAGAAAGACAAGTTAGATTGATAATGATTATATCAACGTAATGATGACAACCTAATAAGCTTTTATCCGGTAAAAAGATGCGTTTTCTGTACATAAAATTCATGTTGAGTTTTTTCAGTGAAAGATATATGTTTTTTAAACTGGAGATTATATGAAAGCTGTCAGATTAGCATCAATAGTCGTTCTTTTTGTGTCGCATAGTATCTTCGCCGATCAGGCGGGGGATATTCTAAAAACGGCTGATGCGCTTAAGGAAAAGAAAGACTATGCTTCCGCAGAGAAGATGTATCTTCAGGCAGAGGAAGCAGATCCGGAAAGCGGTTTCATTACGGCGCGCAAAGCGCAGTTTTTTCTTTTGACACTTAAAGATTATGCAAGAGCTTCAGCGGCGTATGAATCTGCCTATAATAAAGGCTTCAGGGAATCTTGGCTTTTTGTTCAGGCAGGCAACTCCTGGCGTTATCTTAAAAATTCTGATAGTTCAGAGAAGTGGTTTCGTCTCGGAATTTCTGAATACAATCAAAAAATCGAATCTGCGAAAAAGGCGGGAAAACCGCTGCAGAAGTTAAACGACGGACTTATTTCTATTTATGCGCAGTTTTGCTCGGCGATGATGGACTTGAAAAAATTCAGCAATGCGGACTCTGTTGCATCGGAATGCCTAAAGCGGTTCCCGGATACAGCGAACAGCTCGTTTCTCAATTATGCGGCGCGAAGTAATTATTGGCGTTCAGTGGAACTTTTCGGCGCCGGTGATTTTGAAAGCGCTGCAGAATACGCCGAAAAAGCACAGAATCTGGCTGTTCGTGCCGGAAAGGATTCAGCTGTTCTAGCCGATGAGTTTGCAACTCTTATCAAGGTGATAAAAGCCGGCGAAAAAAACAAATCGGTAAAACCGCTCTATGTTCACCGTATGAAAATAATAATTATTCCCGAGACTGATGCGAAAGATGAAGGTAATACAGTACACATAAAAAGCTCTGTGACTGATGAAGATGTTTTTATGACTAATCTGTCTGCAAAATTTGTTAAGCGTTTTATTGAGGCGTCAACAGGCGGAAAGCTCGGCATGGATATAGTTGTCGATAAACCATCGATTAAACTTACACGCATAAAAGACAATTCTGATATAGATACGGAAAACAGAAAAAACCGAACACCCGATCTCGATTATTTTGTTTCTCAGAATGAGGATTATTTTATAAAAGCTGTTAATGATTTTGATACTTTTGTGCTGATCTGGAGCGCGAAAGAATTCAATGTTGCTAACGGAGGACAGCGCCGGTATAATTTCTCTTCCGCTGATATTTCTGTCATGCGCGGATACAATCAGATCACGGCTGAAAGGATATCATATAATGGGCCCGATCTTTTGCTTCATGAATTTTTTCATACAATTGAAAAGCTCGGCCGCGTTCCGGTACAGCACGGATATTACAAAGAGAATAGGCGTAACTATCCCGAATGGAAGGGAGTTAACGGAAACGATTACTACTTCTGGCAGCTTTCAGAAAATATACCGAAAATTCTCAGAGATAAATTCAGTGAAGATTATTCATCATTCAGTTTCATCAAAAAATATCCGGCTGATTTTACACGTCCGGTGCGTGCAGTAAGAGTACGTCCTGAACTTCCGGTATTCATAAAGATTGACCGTCTTGCAGCTGACGAACGTTCAGCTGAATACAGAACAGGCGTTATCGATTCTGCCGCTGAAAATGTACCGGAAGATTCTGCTGCGGCTATGTTTGCAAAGCTTGAGGATGCTGCAGTAAAGGAATTCGTGAAGGCTCTTCTTTCCGGTATTGAAGATCCTTTTAGAAAGGCGAAAATTATTCATGACTGGATAACTCTCAATATCGCCTATGATTCTGATCTATTGATCCGTCTGCGTACTGACGCGGATCCCGACGGAGGGAAAGACGCGTTGAGTGCACTTAAATACCGCCGTACTAATTGTGCGGGATTAGCAGATCTTTACAGGATGCTCGGCCGATATGCGGGGCTCGATGTTCGCTATGTGATTGGAAGCATCAAAACCGGAGGAACGCCGGATGGCGGATTAATGAGTCACGCATGGAATATCGTGAAGATTGATGGAAAGGATTATATTGTCGACTGCAGTCCTGACAGCAGAATGTATTATACCGGAAAGAAGAAGGGTTTTTTGGCTGATTATGCTTCGCGCAGTGATCATCTTTTTATTCATCCGGAGGCAAAGCGGATCGCTTATCTCGCTTCAAATCCAAAAGATCAGATCGCGCTTCCGCCGCTTGATTTCAATCAGTTCAGCAGACTTCCTCGCTTTGCTGTGGCATCATACAAGTACGGCATCAAATTCAAAAAGCGCACAAATGCCGTGTATTCAGTTATCCGCAAAACGAAACCGGGAGGCGGCATCGAAGTGTCGGATCTTTATACTCTTGAAAATCAGCCGCTTGAGATTGAATGTGAAGCGCCGGAAGATTCTTTCGCTGACATAACTCTTCTGGATGAAGCGGGTACAAAAATAGATTATCATACCTCGTCACAGCGAAACGGCGGAAGTTTTATATTCCGTGTTTCCGCTCCGCGCGCAGGAGTGTTTACAGCAGTTATTAACGCCCGTTCGCTTTCACAGCCTGAGCGCGTAAATGAAATATACCGCTTTGCGGTTAATTCAGCCGTTGCAATGAAGCCGTGTGCGCCTGCTGTTCAACGAGGGCATTACGCTGATATTCTTGCGATAAAATCCGTTTCTGTAAATCGAACTGCCGATAAGAAGCGTATCGAAATTGAAATTGATCATCCTTCGCAGACCGTGATTGTTTCAATAGTCCGTGATGCACAGGATAGAAATCAGACAGGAAGTGCTAAAAAAAAGACGACTGACACAGGGACGATATTCACCTATGATATCTCTCCCGACAGCAAAGATATAATTGTAATATCAGGCCGCCGCAGTGATGATACCTCGGGAAGGGGAAATCAGCGTTTGCTTACCATTCGTTCGGAAGATGTTAAATAGATGAAATGAATTTGCCGTTAAAGAATAAAAGTTTATTTGATTTAATAATTAATGCGGGGAATGTGCGAAAATTAATTATTTGACCGATGCTAATAATATTTCAAAGAAGTGATATAGTTTAATAATCGCAGTATGATTGACGGGAGCATGTATGAAAATTCCAAAACGCATCGATACAATAAAAAATCATATTATAAAATATGAAAAGTATCTTCAGTACGAAAAAAGAACGTTCGGCTGTTATGATGACAGCGGCGGAATACGCTATATCATTGGTTCGTATTATATGCTTGCAGGAGACGTCGAAGGCGCGCTTAAGCATTTCAAGTGGTTTCAGAGAGTTTTCCCTGATGACTGCGGTTCTCCGGAACAGTATCTTTCGTGGACGCTCGCGCTTTATAAATCGGGTGACTTGAAGAAGGCATACATCAAATTTCTTCAGACTCTTTTGATGAACCCTTTCGTTATCGCAAGAGTTATAGGTGTCGATTACATAATGCCGTGTGAGCCTGGTTCAAATATTCCGACAAAGGAATGGGCTGACTGGATTGCCGATGGAATCTATAATTTGTGGGATGAAGATGCATCAGCCTGGGCGAAAGAATCTTTCTGTGATGAAAAAACTCAGAAGATACTCAACAGATATTATGAAATTGAAAAACAGCTTATGACGGAACCCGTCGGCGAGACAAGAAGCAGACTTGTTAAAGAAAAGTTTGCGATGATGGATAATCCGCTGGCGGCAAGTAAAGCAGATCCGACTTAACATGTATTCCCTTCTGGTGACTCATAAATAATATTAGAATAGAAAAATATGTTTAAGTGATGCTTAATTTGCAATATTTATATATATATTTGACTTATTTCTGTCGCTTGATTGATAATGATATCGTTTAAATCTTAAATAAATTTATTTCGGGGGATTAAATGAAAACAAAAATTTCTATCGCGGTTTTATCGGTTCTTGTTGCGACATTCGCAATTGCGGGAAACCCTTTTAAAAAAGCGGTTCAAAACACAACTGTTGATGACGTTAAGAAGATTGCTGATCTGATTGACATGTCTTTCGGTGACGGACCTGACGGGCCTTTCAAGGTTTCTCCTTCAAAATCCGAAAAACCGGTTCTAATTATTCAAAACGATACCGATAGAACAATAACCGTTACAACAAAAGGTCCTACATCAAAAACTTTTGTAGTAAAAAGCAAAAAAACAGAAACTGCAAAAATGGATGCCGGGGATTATCATTTTACTGCTTCAGCACCGGACACCAAAGGATGCGAAGGTGATGCAGGTCTTGATAAGTTTAAAGAATACAAGTGGGTTTTTTACATCAAAAAATAACAGAATAAAAAAACCGGCCTAGTGCCGGTTTTTTATTTTAGTTTTATCTAAACATTTTTCAGCCTAATCGAAATTCATAATGATTTTTGAATTTACTTTTGAAAACGCGTTAAAAATATCTCCTTTACTGCTTGGAATTATTGCGAATCTTATTTTGCTGGAAGAAAACTTTAATAGAAAAGATAATTCATGGAGTGTTATGATGAAACAGAGACATGCTATTGGTATTGTGATATCGCTTTTAACATTGATAATTGTATTTACCTCGCAATCACTGACATATGATACCAATGCATCAATTCATTCTTCATTGAGACATTTTTACTATATTCCCATAATTTTCAGCGGTTATTTCATTGGTTTGCGTGTTAGTATTTCCATGATAATCCTGTCTTCTCTCGGATTCCTATATCATGACTCAATGATGGGAAATTTAAATTTTTCTCACAGCGGATTAGAAATAATGATATTTGTTGTTGTAGGCGTTTTGATAGGATTCCTCTCTGATAATGAAAGAAAGAAGACAAGAATACTGGAAAAATCTTGGCTTCATTTTCTTAGAGCATTATCTAATCTTCTGGATAAACGCGATACGTATACAGAAGGTCATTCTCAAAGAGTCGCAATTATTGCGTACAGAATCGGAGCAAAACTCGGATTAAACAAGGATGAGCTGCGTAGTCTTTATGAATCCGGACTTCTTCATGATATCGGTAAACTAGGAATTCCGGATAGTGTATTGAAAAAAGAAGGAGCATTATCCGATGAAGAGCGTGAAATAATTCGCAGTCATTGTCATATAGGTGAATCAATGCTGCACGGTGTTGAAATAATGAGCAATTTGATACCCGGCATCAAGCATCATCACGAACGTTATGACGGCAAAGGCTATCCTGATGGCATTACTAAGGGAAATATCCCGCTATTCGCACGTATACTTGCGATTGCTGATTCTTTCGATGCAATGACTTCTCAACGTGTGTATAATAGAAGAATGTCTTCTGATTCTGCTTTATCGGAAATACTTGAAAATTCCGGTAGGCAATTCGATCCTGAAATTGTAAGAATATTTTCAATGATTTTTGATAAGATCAATAAAGAGGAAATAAAAAGCGAAATTAAAGATATGAAATGACGCAATAGAAAACACCGTTGCTTCAGGGAGCGGTCTGCGGAGCATCAATTGCATATCCAAGATCAATGTCATGTTTGTCAAATCATACAACTGCATCATAATCTTGTGCTAAATCCGTATAGCAAAAATAACCTTTGTCAAGCAGTCATGAACAAAAACTGCAGCTTAGCAGTGCGTAGTCATTATTGGCCCCGTTCGCGTTGAACATTAAGTGATCCGGATTTATAACGTCACGGATGGCCGCGCGGTATCGAGTCATCATCGCTGTCCATCCGTTGACCATGTTTTCCCTATAACTGTTTCAAGAAAAGCACCATTTATTTTTACGAATATTCTTTTGATCAATAAGGGTTTCGGGATAATATGCAGATAGACATAAATCGCATTATTGAAATTTTGACGGGTCGGAGATTACGGGATTAAGTTTTCTGGAATAAAACATTTGAATTAATATATAATTTGAATTACGATATACCAAGTGCTGTAGTTTTGCTGTAACGGGTGGTACAGGTATGGATAACAGAGATATTCTTGTTGTTGAAGACGATAAGATCATGTCCAAATATATTTCGGATATTCTGAAGGATGAAAATTATAATGTTTCGAATGCCTATGACGGTCTATCAGCTTTGGAAAAATATGAATCTGGAAACTACAGCGCCATTATAACAGATCTCGAAATGCCGCAGATGGACGGAATAGAACTTATCCAAAGACTTCAGGCGAAAGAATTTCCTCCGGTAATTATTGTGAGCACAGTGAAAAATGATCCCGATACAATAATAAGCATCATGAAAATGGGAGTTTACACCTATCTTCTGAAACCAATAAATTCGGCTGAATTGATTTTTTCGGTCAATAAGGGATGTGAATACTCGAAGATTTTGCGGGCAAACATGGTCTATGAAAAGGAAAAAAATATCCGTCTGGAGAATCAGCTCGAATGGTACCGGTGGCGTGAAAGATTTATCTCCGGTTCCAGGGCAGGAGCGGGAAGCAGTATTTTTCAGGGACTCCTGACGAGTTTTAATCAGGGTGCTGGATTCGGGTCAATGGTTTCTATGATCGATCTTCTGGCTGCAAACGCGAAAAAAGAGAACGGGTATTATAGAATAGATTCATCTTTTTTTGACGCGATAATCGAAAACAATAAAATAGCCTCAAAGGCTTTGGATGTTCTAGCGTTTATAAGAGATATTATCGACAACGGTCTTGTTCTCTAAAAGGGGAAGGCTTCAGGCATTCACGACATTTTTATTTCTTCGTCAAATGAGCTCAGGAAATATTCGGATATTAAAAACCAGCATGTCATTGTCAGTGACATCAAGCCTTCTTTCGAGGAAGCCGAAATACTTTTCAATTATGAGTCGGTGAAGAAGGTGGCTTATGAACTCTTGCTAAATGCTTTCAAGTACTCGGAAAAAGATACTGATATTATAGTTCTTGCAGATATGGAAGACGGAAATTTTCGAATTTCCGTGATCAGTATGCCTGAGAAAACGGCTTATTCCGAAAAAGGGATTTCCATAGAATATGAGAACATAATTTTTGAACCTTTCTGCCGTTTGACTAAAACCGTACAGGAATCATACCATACACTGGAATTCGGGCTTGGTTTGACTATGGTGGAAAAAATCATAAATGCTCATAAAGGTAAAATCAAACTTTACAACATAAAAGATCATGCTTTCGTGAACGGTGATCCTTCCAGGGCGGTTGAAGTAAAAGTCTGCGCCGTTATGAGTATTCCTGTTATATCGGAATCTTGATAAACTACGTTACTGTTAGAAAATTCCCTAAAGAATAATATTTGACCGGCTTAATCGAATGATGTTTTAGTAATAGAAATATAATTTTAAAACATATTTTTATCTGATTAGAATAGAGTTGCAATTCTGTTTGACAACTCGGATTAGATAGATAGAACTATAGTTGATTTTAATAGCTATTATTTATAGAGGGATTGATTTATGAAAAAATTCGGTTGTATCATAGCGGTTCTGCTTCTGCTTTTCTCAATTCAAAGCACGCTTTTCCATCTAATTATACTGAAGCTTACCCCGGTACAGTGGATGTTTTTTAACGCATGTGTACCATCGAGTTTAGCCTATTTGGCGGGTTATCTCATTTATATAATAAAAAAAGACGCGACTTTCATGTACCTGGGAGTGTTGCCGATGTTTTTTTTCGGAGTCACCGGGTTGTTTGTCTTTCCATGGTCAGGGATGAGTATAATTCCTCAAATAATGCATATACTAATGATTGTCAGTGTAGTATGGCTGATTGTGATAACTTTTTCCGAGAAATCCTTTAAAGCGGCTACTGTCGGTCTTTTGCTGAGCATATTTGTTTTCGGAACATTTATCGTTTTTCAGCAGCATTATGTTTTTACCCACAATGACGAGTTCAAGCGAATTGCACAGGAGAGCTCCGGTGTCAATAGATAATATTGTGCTGCGGTTTATTTTGTATTCTCTAAATTGATTTGGCGGCAATAATCATGTGAGCGGTATTTAGTTGCTTTCTTTTGTAGATTCAGTTGAAGATGTAGATTAGATTAAGTATGTGAAAACCTCAATATGAATGTATTTTCCTGTTTGCATTTCATTTCAATTGACTTAATGAAATGCAGAAACTATTTTGATCTCATGTGATAAATAGTCGAATAATTTTAGTGAAACAGCATCATGAAGAATAAGCTGTTTAATTCAGCTATGTAATATCTTGGATGAAAAATTGTGAGGATCCGTTGGTTAAAATATACGGTATTGACGAGAAGCTGAATCCTGTTAAATCCAGAGTTTCTGATCTTATTAATGAAGCTTTTACGGAGTCGATTTCTTTTCCGGCTGACAAGCGTATACACAGATTTTTTCCGATGAAACGGGAGGATTTTTTTTACCCGGCTGGAAGGACTGAAGCATATACGATGATTGAAATATCAATGATGGAAGGGCGCAGCGTTGAATCCAAGAAAAATCTTATTAAAAATATTTTTTTAAAATTGCAGACCGGCTTAAATATCAGTCCGGCGGATGTGGAAATTACAATTACTGAACAGCCGTCGCATTGCTGGGGATTCAGGGGAATAACCGGTGACGAAGCTGTATTAAGTTATAAGGTTGACGTTTAGCCGTAAGTTTGAATGAAGATAGAACATGTTATCGTAAGGAATGGTGAAAAATGAGTAACTTAAAAAAACGAAATCCTTTCATCGCTTTCATCCTCTCGCTTTTTTGCCCCGGATTGGGATTTCTCTACACAGCAAAAACAAAACTATTTTTGATTTATATTTCTTTTTATTTTTCTTTTTTTTGTCTGATTGCAGTTTTTAAAAGCTTCACTTGGTATAAAAGTCTTCTCTTTGTGTTTATTGTTTCTATATTCTTGAACTTGGTTTCTTTGGTTGTACCTGTTATTTTATCTCTAAGAAATCGCAATGTTGAGCTGAAAAAATATAACCGTTGGTATTTCTATATAATATTTATTCTTTCTGCAGTAATTGTAATTTCGGCTTTATATGATAATTTTATCCGAATCCGGTTTTCCAGATTTCCAACAGGTTCTATGCTGCCGACGATCAGAATTGATGAAAGAATAGCCATTGATACAGGGTTTTCGCCGAATAAATCATTGGAGCATGGAGACGTAATTGCTTTCACATATAAAAATGCAACTCTAGTAAAGCGCTGTATTGCAATACCGGGAGATAAATTTGAATTGAAAAACGGAATTGTTTTCATAAACGGCAAAAAACAGGACGAACCTTATGTGGAATTCAAAGAAGAAAATATGGATGATTTTATTAATTTTGAAGATGATGTAATAAATATTAATGGAATTGTTCCAGAAGGAAAATGCATAGTTTTGGGCGACAACAGAAATAATTCCATGGACAGCAGAGAATTCGGTTATGTTGATTATAATGACATTAGCGGAAAAGTAATGTTTATATATTTTTCTGATATCAAATCCAGAATCGGCAAGTCTCTATAATGTAAATGAAAAGCAGTCGGTCCATGAATTTATAATTCTTTATAGCTTACTGCAGATTATCTATTGATGATTGTGGCTTATTTGAAGTAATAGAGAATGTCTGAAGGGGGATTTATGCACAAAATAATGTTTATATTAGTGGTATTATGTGTTTCGTGCGGAGCAAATCATGATCCGGTATTAAGAGACGTCGAACAGATTAAGAAAGAAATTATTTCAACAAAAGAGTATTGCGCAGAAGATGTTTTAAAAAATTTCTTTGAAAGAACATTGAACATAATTGAAAATAAGCAAATTGCAGATATTGTTGAGGACATGAGGAATAAGGCTTATGAAGCCGACAAAGAAGAAGAATGGAAGAAGTTGCATAGATATATCACTATTTATAGACCTATTATAAAAATTGTTATAGGAGGAGAGGCGAATTATATTTCGCCAGATATGGAATATTTCTTGAGCAAGTCAAAACCTGATTCTGTTTCTAGCAAATTTTTCTCATTATCTTCCAGAGGAGGATGGTATGATAGAAAAGGAATGCTGCATGGGGGTAAGCAGTATGGGAACTTTCCGGATTGGATTGTGCCTAAAACTGGATTGGAAGGTGAATATGATTATGATGCGGCGAAAGATTATCTATTAGCATGGCAGAAATTGAAGCCTGAATTAACCGGAATTTATCGCGAAATTGCCGATAGTACAATAAATAAACTGTCCAAGATTTGTAAGAAATGATTATAAAATAACTCTATTGCCCAGGCATTTTTTCTTCCTCAGCAAAGCGGAGATGATATGAGTGACGGCTTTAATTAAAGTTATCAAAGATTCTAAAAAAATGATTGCTTTCAAACCAACCTTCAGAGAATCAGATTTTATTCCTTCGTATTGAAAAGGAGACCGCTTTGAAAAGAGAAACCAAATTAAACCTGAAACTGATTCCGCTTGCATGGCCCATTTGTATCGAAGGTATTACCGGTTCTCTGGTTAATTTTACCGATACGTTTTTTCTCAGCAGAATTTCCGACGAGGTCGCTTCTTCTGTAGGTATGCTTGGAGCGGTACTAATGATCGGCTACTGGGTTCTTCCTTCATTTACCTCTGCCGGGACGAGTGTTGCCGCCCAGTATATCGGTGCAGGAAGGAAAGATAATGTAAAGCCTACTTATCTTGCAAATCTTCTCATCAGTGTTCTGTCGGGAATTCTTCTGTCGCTGATATTTTTTCTCGCTTCCGGAAGAATCGGACTTTGGCTCGGCATGACTGAACTTCAGAATTCTTATGCACAGGCTTACATGGAAGTCATCGCCGTAAATTTTATTTTTGTGGGATTGCGGTTTTCCTATGCTTCTATTTTAGCTTCAAAAACCCTTACAAGATATAATATGGCGGCAACGGTTGTTACTAATCTGCTGAACGTTTTTCTTAACTGGGCTTTTCTGTACGGTTTCTGGATTTTCCCTCAAATGGGAATTCATGGAATTGCCTTGGCTACGGTAATTTCTTATGCGGCAGGTTTTCTGATTCTTCTTCCGATTGTTCATTTGAAATTGCGGATAAATTTTTACGTTAAAGAATCGTGGCTGAAGCTGAAAAAGGTTGTTCTTCCTATTTTGAAAATAGGAATTCCATCCGCACTCGAGCCCTTCAGCTATACTTTTCAGAATATGATTGTTTCGTTTTTAGTTATCAAATTCGGCGTAGAGGCCATGAGCGCCAATACCTATGTTCTAAGGCTCATACAGCTTGATCTGACAGTATCGTGGTCGTTGTCAACGGCCGGTCAGATAATCATGAGTCACTATTTGGGGGCGGGAAACTGGAAGGAAGTGGATCGGAGTTACTGGAAGGTTGCGAGATATTCAATGATCTTTGCCGCTATTAATCTTGTCATCTACGCGGTATTTCATGGAATCTTTCTCGGCATTTTTACGACTGATCCAGCGGTAATTTCTACAGGATTTTGGATACTTCTGATTTGTGTTTTAATAGAACCAATCCGTGCAATAAACATTCTCAGCGGTCTTGCTCTGAAAACTGTAGGAGACGGAAAATTTTCTGTCACTATCGGTTTTATATTCATGTGGGGGCTTATTCCCGTAATTCTGCTGGCTTCAAAATTCGGCTTCGGAATAATCGGATTATGGGTATGTCTTCTATTGGATGAAACAGTCCGTGCCTTTATCAATATCCGCAGATGGCGGGGAGAAAGGTGGAAAAACAAGTCGGTTATATTTGAAGAGAAGTCTTCCGAAGCGGGTGAGTACTGCTGATATTTTGTCCGACCACCGG
>Ga0208940_1000695_pt1 | contig 39960 bp, 20 predicted proteins | sample AD_JPNNA6_MetaG_FD_184445 | JGI IMG/M metagenome (GOLD analysis project Ga0208940, IMG submission 184445) | Active sludge microbial communities of municipal wastewater-treating anaerobic digesters from Japan - AD_JPNNA6_MetaG (SPAdes) (version 2) | ecosystem: Engineered > Bioreactor > Anaerobic... | reverse complement strand
CAGCAATGATGGGATTATTTTCAGGTTTATTACTTCCCTCGATATTCTTCCATTTTTTTATTGAATCAGCCTTTTCCATTAACGGATTATGGATTGCACTGAAGCTTACAAAAAGAAAAAAAGGATTCCCGACATTTTCCTGAATGAATTTTACTGATGTGTTCCCTATTGAATCTGATTTATGAGCATCCCTTTCCGGATTATCATTCCTGTTCGGTTTGTCAATGACAAAATGCTGGTCGAAACCCTGTTTGTCGGGATTGAAAGGAAGGCTTTCAGGTCCGAATTTTGTCACACTTAAATGCCATTTACCAAAAATCGCTGTTTTATAACCCTGCGCCCTCGCTACTTCAGCCAGCGTTACCTCCTCAAGGGGCAGGAATTTCTGCCACTCAGGACGGGAAAGAGGATAGTCATCCCTCCAGTCAGGACGTGTAGGATTTACAGTTCTGTCAGTTCCCGGGATAACATCTGTCAAATGTAATCTGGCAGGGTATTTTCCAGTCATAATACTTGCCCTGGTAGGAGAAGATACCGAACAGGCCGCATAGGCATTGGTGAACTTTATCCCTTCTGATGCAAGCCGTTCAATATTCGGGGTTTTATAATAATTACTTCCGTAAGCACTTGTCTGTGCCCAGCCAAGATCATCGGCAAGAATAAATATAATATTAGGCTTTGGGTCTTCCTTCTTACATGCGGGAGTAAAAACAGCTGATACACCGACTAACAATAATGGCACTTTGAATTTTGTATTCATTGTATAATTTAGTTTTAAATTCAATTTTAGTTTTGTTTTAATGGCTGAAATTTGTCATTAATAACTGATGGAACAGGTGCATTAACCTCCTTAATCCAGTTATTTAGCTTTTCAAGCAAGACATATTCGATTTCAGGCTTCTCTGAAGAGAGATCATTTTGCTCAGAAATATCATCCTTCAGATTAAAAAGTTCATAATTATCGTACTCATAATAATAGATCAGTTTCCAGTTGCCTGATATAATGGTTGTTGAAGGCACTGCTCTCCAGTAGTTCTTTTTCCCGTTATAAGCCGGCAATATTGCAGCTTTACCGCCACCAAGATACAAAGGGAAGTGGAAAAAGATCGGGCGTTCAGTATCTAAATGTTCACCTCTTAAAAGAGGTAAAAAAGAGATCCCATCCACGGGCTGATTTCTTGGTTTTTCAGCTCCAGCAATTTCTGCCAGAGTAGGCATAAAATCTACTCCGATAACCGGGCAATCGGTTTTTGTTCCCGGTTTTATCACACCGGGCCATCTGATACAAAAAGGCACTCTAATGCCTCCTTCGTAAAAAGTCCCTTTTCCGGCACGCAATGGTAAATTGGAAGTAATATCCATGAGCCCTCCGTTATCTGAAGTGAATATTACAATACTGTTTTTTTCAAGTTTTAACTTTTCAAGTTTCTGTAAGATTCTGCCAACACTAATATCAATTTGCTCAATTTCGGCAGCATAAACCGGATTAAGATTATTTACTCTTGATTTTTTGAGTTTTTCACTAAAATATTCAATCCTATCCTGGTGAGCTGCCATTGGAGTATGTACTTCCCAATGACACAGATATAAGAAGAACGTATTGTTCTGATTGGCTTCAATAAAATCCAACGCGGCATCGGTTAATTTTTCAGCTACATAGATATCATCATAATATCTCTCTTCATCGCCCCCCACATTAGATATATCCCCAACAATTCCATTAGCAGAAACTACATCAAATCCCTGATTATCATCGCCAATATGCCATTTCCCAAGTCGTGCTGATATATATCCTGATTTTTTAAGCATTTCGGCAAGAGATTCAAACCTGGATTCGACATTATTAATACTGACATGGAAAGTATTAAATGTTGAATCCTGCCCCTGAGTCGGAACTTTCCATCGCATATAGGATACATCACCCCCCCGAGATAATCCCTGTGGTATATAAACTCCATGTCTGGGAGAATACATGCCTGTCAGCAAACAGGCTCTTGAAGGAGCACTGGTTGCTGCTGATGGATAAAATCTGTTCAATATCATCCCTTCCGAGGCTAATCTGTCAATATTTGGAGTTTCATAAAATGTTGCACCATTATAACCTACATCAGACCATCCAAGGTCATCAGCAAGAATGATAATAATATTCGGTTTCGACTCAGACGGTCCGGTTATTGCCTTTAGATGACAGGATCCGAGTAACACTAAAGATGGAAAGCTACACTTTAAAAGTGTTATTCTGTTAAAGTACATACATTTATCGATTAATATGTCGGATATCCTGGATTCTGTTCAAGTTTTGCCTCAATATTCTTTTCAATCTCCGCATAAGGTATCGGCCATAAATTATGATAATTCTCATATGTAATCGGACCTCCTGCGTAAGTGTTGTACTTTTTTGCCCTCTCTACCGTTTTGCCCAGACGGGCAGTTGTAAACAAGTAGAGTTCTTCAAAATGAAGCTCTCTTATTCTCTCATCCAGAATGTAATCAATGTCAACCATTGAAGGATCAATTAATGGAGCATGTGCTCTTGCACGAACCACATTGATATCTGCAGCAGCTTTTACCATATCATTCAGTCCAAGGTAAGCTTCTGCACGTAAGAGATAAGTTTCAGCCAGACGATAGAAATATTTGTTTTTCCACTCTCTGGTTGCTTCGCTGGTTAAAGAACCCGGCACTGTCTGGTTTTCATGGTATAACTCTTTTGGAAATTGTCCAGGGGTAGATAATTTGGCGAATACGGGATAAAAATTAGCTACAGTATCCAGATAGCCTGAAAGAGACATTTTAAGATTATCCGCGATAACCCATTTTCCATTATGATCAGATGCAGGATTATTTACCTTAAAATCACGAACTATGTTGTACTGGGAATTTCGCATATCCTGATAGTAGCCGCTTTTATCCCAAACAGTCTTTTTAAGATACCAGGATGGTGTGGCCATTCCTCCGCCTCGTCCATAATAATAGTCGTTGGGTAATGGAATCAGGAGTTCCCATTTACCGTTTAGCTGGGCAACTTTATGCTGCCACAGCCTGGGAATAAACCTTACACCTGGGCCACCCTCCCCGCCACCGGGTGTCATAAAAGCAAATGGTATGACCCATAACGATTCAGTATTACCAATTGTTCGTTCCTGATTGCCCTTCTGGAAAAGATCCCAATAAACATCACCGCCAAAAACCGGATCATTAATCCTTTTTCCAAATCTCTGCGTCATTAGATGCATTCTTGGGTGATTAATCACTTTTGATGCCGCATCCACTGCATCCTGCCATCTTTCTAATGATATATATATCTCGGATAACACATGGTAGGCAACAGGTTTCGTTATCCGTGTAACATCAACCTCATCAATATCTGGCAAATACTGAATTGCGAATTCCAGATCAGATGCACACTGCTCATAGACTTCTTCCCGGGAAACTCTTACAAAATCTCTCTTAGGTGTTTTCACTTCCTCTAACACCAATGGTACTCCACCATACAAATTGGCTAGCCACTTAAAAGCAAGTGCCCGGAAAAAAGCAGCTTCAGCTTTAATTCTGTTCTTTTGACTCTCCGACATCTGACTGAATTCTGAATCAGCCCGCCCAATTATCACATTAGCATCATAAATTATGTTGTAAGCGGGCTGCCAGACTGCTTCAAACACCACCTCCGTACTGGTGGGCAATAACATTGCTGCTAGATTCCAGTTAGGTCCAAGACTTCTATGTAATAATAACATCTCCGTACAACTTAATGCTAAATGCGGCATATCATATTCACCACTGCTTGCACAGAAATTCTCCCTGATTAGATTATGAAGGTTTATTACAGCTGCTTCGAAATTCTCGTAAGTCACATATGAATTTTCAGGAGAATAGAAATCAAGCGGTACTTCTTTCAGGAAATCTTTTTCATCGCAAGACACAAAAATGGCCAGAACGGATAATATAATAGTCAAATAAATAGACCTTATCTGAATAACCCTGATAATCATATTCTTTTTCATAGTTCTTTCATCTTTAAAATTCAACATCAACACCGAAAGTAAAACTCTTTATAACAGGTAAACCTCCTCTGCTTATGGATTCTCCAGTTTCGGGATCCCATCCATTCCATTTAGTAAAGGTTAAAAGGTTTTTGCCGCTGAAATAAAGCCTCAGATTCTGGATACGTAAATTGTTCTTTATTTTCTCCGTAAAATTATATGATACTGATATATCCTGCAGGCGCACAAAGTTACGCTGTGCATATAACCTGCCTTCAAGACCCTCTGCAACACTTATATTAGGTCTGTGATATCTTGCATTCGGATTTTCAGGTGTCCAGTAATCAATACCCTCCGGAAAATTATAACGGTAATTCGTCTCAGAATTTATCACATTGAAACTCCTGTAAGTATCCTCTGCCAGATAATGATCTTTACCTCCCTGTATTGAATTTATAAAAAACTTCACAGACCAGTTTTTGTAAATTATAGAATTATTGATGCTGAAACGGTAGGCTGGATTTCTATACCCGATGATTGTTTTATCATTTGGGCCAATGGATCCATCACCGCTCAGATCAACTGTCTTATAGCCGCCCAGGTCAAATCCGGGAGGAATTATTTCACCTACCTGCCATTTGCCATCAATTTTATAATCGTAAATGGCGTCGAGTGCTTCCCCGATAAACAATCCTTCAGAAATAAGATCATCCTCCTTGCCGTCACCGTCCAAATCAAAGCCTAGTAGTTCTTTTAATTCATTCCTGTTTCTTGAAAAAACAAAACCTGTGGTCCATTCAAAATCGGATTTCCGCATATTTACAGATGTTAAACTTATTTCCAGACCATGATTATGAAGTTTACCAATATTGTCAGGGAATTTCTGGAACCTGCTTATAGCCGGGATATCAACATTATATAAAAGGTCTGTGGTATTATTATTGTAATAATCAATTGCTCCGGATAAAACTTTTAAAATCTCAAAATCAAATCCGAAGTTAAGTCCTGTGGTCGTTTCCCATTTCAGATTCGGACTGGCAAGACTGTTAATACTTTGTGTATAAACTGATGTCCCTGTTGATGTAATATAATTAAAACCTCCTGATACTTTCGCCAATGTCTGATAACGACCAATAGTTCTGTTGCCCACAGAACCATAAGATACTCTGATCTTTAAATTGTCAAGCCAGGAAATCCCTTTTAAAAATGGTTCTTCGGTTACCACCCATGCAATGGACATAGAAGGAAATAATCCGAACTTATTTTCTTCACCAAATCCTGAAAATCCATCTCTTCTTATTGTCCCTGTAAACAAATACTTGTTCTTATATCCATAAAAAACTCTACCCATACTATACAGACTTGCTTCTTCCCATGCTCCCGAATATGTCTTCTGCAGTTCACTGCTTCCGGCTTCAAGCATATTATAACCCAGTTCGAAAGAAGAGAATACTGAAGAAACTGCCCGAACAGAGGTTTCCTTTCGCTTTTCCAGACCGTAGACAATTGTGATATTTAGATTATGAATATTATTAAAATCGCGTTTGAATGTGATTATGTTATCTGATGACCAGTCATAACCAATACTCTCAGCCTTTGATCCTTCGCCCTGGAAACTGCTGCCGTAAGGTCTGAAATAATAATTACTTGTTGTCCTGTAGTTATTAGCAAAATTAAACCTGTAAGTCAATCCCTTAATGAATGGAAAATTAATATCGGCAAAAATGTTCCCAAACAAATTTAGTCTTTTATCCAGATCATCTGCCATGTTCTTTATGAACGGATTAATAACATTCCCGGCCACAATTTGTATTAATTTTCCCTCCCTGTCATATGCTGTAGCGTAGGGTGAGGAATATCTATCATTGGGAGTTGCATCCTGACCTGAATAATCACTTACTGTTAAAAAACTTTGAATACCTATCTTAAGCCAACTTGTAACATCATTGTCAATGTTTATTCTGGCATTTACCCTTGAGTAATCTTCATTCAACATAAAACCCTTCTGTTCTGTATAACCGATTGATATCAGGTAATTATTATATTTTGTTCTATTAGACAATGAAAGGTTATGATTATAAGTATACATATTGTCATTTGTAAGCTCATCATACCAGTTTGTTGTTCTCCCGTCATTATATGCTTCTATCTCTTCATTAGTCGAGAAGACATTGGTAATTTGCCAGTTTGGATTAGGCTCCAGATACCCTGTTTCTGCAAGTCGACTTGTTTCAATTGCAGATTCTTCGGTTTTTTTATAGAACCCTTCCGGGTCAAGGTAACCAAGTTCTTTCACAGGGCTCTGGAATGAATAATAACCTGAATACTTAAAAACCGGTTTTCCGTCCAAACCTCCGGATTTGGTTGTTGTGATCAGTATGACACCGTTTGTGGCCTGTGATCCGTAAATAGCTGCAGAACTTGCATCCTTAAGTATATCGATTGATTCTATATCGTTTGGATTAAGATCAATTAAATTGCCGCGGAATATTACATTATCAACTACAATTAAAGGTCGTGTTTCACCTGAAAGAGAACTTAAACCCCTTATGAGCATATTAGGCTCTTCACCAGACTGATTTATTTGCCCAACATTTAATCCGGCAACAGATCCCTGTAAAGACTGTATAACAGATATATTCGGGGATTCACGAAAAGATTCAATATCTGCTCTTACTACTGAGCCTGTGAGGTCTTTTTTCCTCATTGTACCATATCCGACTACTATAACTTCATCAAGACTTGTCACAGTCAAATTTAGAGTAATTTCAACCGTTACTTTGCCTGAAACAGGCATTTTTTGCGATTCATATCCTACAAACGATATATTAAGCGATGCACTTTCGTTAGGTATCTCTATAGAGAATTTACCATCTGCGTCGGTTAAGGTGCCGATAGAGGTACCTTCAACCTGTACTGTAGCACCTGCAAGAGGATTGCCATTTTCATCTCTTACAACGCCTGTTATCCTGCGCTGCTGCTGCTGTTGCATCAGAGTTTTAACATCCGATTTCCTGAAAAGATATTCAGGCGCAAGAATAATCTTGCGGTCAACGATTGTATGCCTGACATCCGTACCTTCAAAAAGGTTGTCCAGTATTTTTTCTATAGGCTGATTATCAGCGCTTATATTTACTTTGCGATCTGTGTCAAGCAATTTCTCATTATATAGAAAATAATATTCACTTGCTGCTTCAATACTATCGAGCACTTTAATAAGTTCCGTATCCTTGAAGTTTAATGAGAGCCTCGTTTTCTGTGAGAAAGATTCAACTGCATAAGTCTGCAGTATCCCAATTAAGAGTAATAAAATTGCATTACGCATAATTATTAAGGTTTTTTTCAGAGAACGATAAAAAAATTCTCCTTCAGGTTCATTTTTTTTCATAAATTTGTAATGTTTTCAGATTAAAAAATGTCGTTTAGATGTTTTTTGGGGAAATCGTTGGCGCGATTTCCTTTTTTTATTCTTTCCAGAATAGCTTAAGGTCCATTGTTTGTCTCCATAGATTCAGGTTTTAGGGTTAGTATTATAATTATTAATTATTTTTCTGCCAGATGATTACCTCCTCTTTTTTATAAGTCCCATCCGGCATCAGTTCACGTGGAATAATTTTATATGATATGGGAGTTGTCATGGCAAGAAACCTCAACACGTCCTCTAAAGAGTCGTCCTGAAAAGTTGCACGAAATGTATATCTTTCAAGTTCCTTATCCACTACAATCACTTTAACATTATACCACCTCTCAATCCTCCTCGCCACTTCCAACATGGGATCGCCTCTGAAAACCAGCTTGCCTTCAGTCCATGCATTATACTTTTCAGGTTCAACGACCGATTTGTCCATTCTACCTCCCTGATAAACAAGTCTTTCAAAAGGTAATACACTTATTTTTTCTTTTACCTTATCGTCTGTAAATTCAACCTTGCCCTCCTTAAGCACTACTTCAACATAATTCTCCTCAGAATAAGCACTCATGTTGAATTTTGTCCCCAATACCCTTACTGTGGAATGGCCTGCACTTACCTCAAACGGATGTTCTTCATCCTTCTTCACTTCAAACCAGCCTTCACCTTCGAGACTAACCTTCCGGTTCGAAACAAACGGAAAGGTATAGCCGAGCCTCGAGCCACTATTGAGCATACCGGTTGTCCCGTCAGGAAGACTGAATGAAACACGTGAGCCCATCGGCGCATTAATAACAGTACTAACCTCCTCTACGGCTGAAAGCTGTGATTTATAAAAGAAATATCGCCATGCAATCACGCCTCCTGCAATAACAAGCGGTATTAACAATATCGCTGCAACTTTCGTATAAACTTGCATGAACCTGTGCAACGGATTATTCTTTTCCTTTTTCTCTTCAATATGGATTTTGTGATGTATGCGGTCGAGCAAATGACTTAAATCAACTTTTTGCACCGAATTACTCTCAAGCATCGATTCAAAGTCTTTCTCGAGCCGATTGCGGAAATATAGATTGCTCTCTCCTTCCAGAAAAAACGATTCAACATATTTTCTTTCACTCTCGTCCGATTCTCCGTTGATATATCGTTCTATTCTATCAAAATCTTCCTGTTTCAAATGAGTGTTTATTAAATTAATTTATCCTGTTTTCTGTTATATATATCCACAACTAAAAGAAATCTCATATAAAAATGTAATTTAAATAATAAAATTTATTACAAGCGAGTACCGCATATCTTGAGCAAATGCCGCAAAGAAACTATATCAAGACAATCATTCCGGTTTTTCGTCCTTTAACCTGTTACGGAGGAATTTAAGAGCTTCAGAGATATAATTATCCACAGTACCAGGAGACAGTCCCATCTCTTTAGAAATTTCCTTAGTGGTCTTGCCTTCCAGACGGCTTTTTCTGAAGATTATTTTCTGCTTTTCGGGGAGCATGTCAATAACCTGATTTACCCTTGCCAGAGTAGATTGATAATCTATATTTTCCTCGGTCTCGGACGTGAATTCCGTTTTTTCGTAAAATGTCTCAACGATAAACCGACGCAGATAATTTCTTCTACGAAATATTTTACAGATATCGTTATATGTAATTTTAAAAAGATATGCTCTGAATGACAATTCCAGGTCTATCTGCTTACGATTTTCCCATATTTTTACAAACACAAGTTGTACAAGTTCTTCAGCTTCAGAAGATATCCTGAGATATTTCATACTGAAAGCATAAAGACTGCCTGAGTATTTTTCATAAATACTGTCAAAGGCTTCAATATCACCTTTTTTTAACCTTTTGATAAGTTCAATATCGTCGGAAAATTTATCCAACTTTATATTACATATTATAAAAATACCAATAAATATAAAAAAATAAAATAGCCACAATAAAATTAAGTTCAGAGTGGTATCTGTTTTATTGGCAGATAAATTGGCCCTTCAGGTTTCAATACACTTTCATAATAAATTAATTCTTCTATTTTAACTTCTTGAAATTCTATATTATCATATTTAGATATAATTTGCTTCAGTTTGTTTCTGTCCTTTATATACTTAATTCTTCCGAGTGTGATATGGGGTTTGAATTCTCTTTCTTCAGGCGTGATACCTATATTAATAAGACACCTGGTAACAAGCTGCTGCAATTTCGAAAGAGATTCGTAATTCTTTATGCCTGCCCATATTACTCGTGGATTGTTAATATCGCGGAATACTCCAAGACCTGAAATAGTAAAACTTATCATTCCTGAATTTTCACAATTTTCCGAGAGCATAGAACTTACTTTTTCGATTATATCGTCATCAGTATCGCCTAAGAATGCAAGAGTAATATGGATCTGATTCATATCAACCCATTTTATAAGTTCTTTTTTTAATTCGAGGTGAAGCAGTGATGCCGCTTCTATAAGTTTTTTATCTGCTTTTGTTTTTACTGCTATAAATGTCCTTTTCATAGCTGAATTAAATACTTAAAAATTGATTTTTGCTATAAAGTTACTTTTATCATGCATATTAAAATTACATATACTTTATTAATAGAATTTATTTTTGCTTAAAGGTTTGTTTATAATAGAATTTATCAAATTTGTGATAATCAAATAAGCACACATAAAAATTTTTTTCTAGTCCTGGTATAGAAAAAAAGTATAATATTTTTGTTTTTTATTTAATTTTTATTAATTTTGCACCCGCTTTTTAAGCATTTTGTTGATTGAAATATTGGGACAAGATAATATTTGATTGAAATTGAGGGTGATTGGATTTTTGAAAATGATTAAAAAAATTTTTTAAGATTTTTTGGAAGAAAAAATTAAAATTATTATCTTTGTAATCCCAAAATTAAATCCGCTTTAATCCGGTGAGGATATTATAAGTGGAGGTTAGGTTCTCCCTTACTCAAGGGGGAAGTTTTGCAAGCTGTTCTTTGAAATTATGAAGTAGCACACCAGGCGGGATGAGTAATCTCGCATGGATTAGTAATAAGCTAGTCAATTATTTGAGATGCAGGAGAGGACTTCGCAGGAATTTTAAAGTACAAATTCATACAATGAAGAGTTTGATCCTGGCTCAGGATGAACGCTAGCGGGAGGCTTAACACATGCAAGTCGAGGGGCATTTCTGATCCCGAGCAATCGGGATTTGAAACGACCGGCGCACGGGTGAGTAACGCGTATGCAACCTGCCCCGTACTGGAGGATAGCTCTCGGAAACGGGAATTAATACTCCATGATGATATACTGGGGCATCCCGGTATATTTAAAACTCCGGTGGTACGGGATGGGCATGCGTAACATTAGCTAGTTGGTAGGGTAACGGCCTACCAAGGCTACGATGTTTAGGGGGCCTGAGAGGGTGATCCCCCACACTGGTACTGAGACACGGGCCAGACTCCTACGGGAGGCAGCAGTGAGGAATATTGGTCAATGGGCGCAAGCCTGAACCAGCCATCCCGCGTGCAGGAAGAAGGCGCTATGCGTTGTAAACTGCTTTTGCAGGGGACGAAAAACTCCGACGTGTCGGGGCTTGACTGTACCCTGTGAATAAGCATCGGCTAACTCCGTGCCAGCAGCCGCGGTAATACGGAGGATGCGAGCGTTATCCGGATTTATTGGGTTTAAAGGGTGCGTAGGCGGATTGATAAGTCAGCGGTGAAATTTTACGGCTTAACTGTAAACGTGCCGTTGATACTGTCAGTCTCGAGTGTGGTTAAGGTAGGCGGAATGTGTAATGTAGCGGTGAAATGCTTAGATATTACACAGAACACCGATCGCGAAGGCAGCTTACTGGGCCATTACTGACGCTGAGGCACGAAAGCGTGGGGAGCAAACAGGATTAGATACCCTGGTAGTCCACGCTGTAAACGATGATCACTCGCTGTTGGCGATATACTGTCAGTGGCTAAGCAAAAGCATTAAGTGATCCACCTGGGGAGTACGACGGCAACGTTGAAACTCAAAGGAATTGACGGGGGCCCGCACAAGCGGAGGAACATGTGGTTTAATTCGATGATACGCGAGGAACCTTACCTGGGCTTAAATGCAGACTGCATTCCCGAGAAATCGGGATTTCCTTCGGGACCGTCTGCAAGGTGCTGCATGGTTGTCGTCAGCTCGTGCCGTGAGGTGTCGGGTTAAGTCCCATAACGAGCGCAACCCTTATCGTTAGTTGCCATCGGATAAAGCCGGGGACTCTAACGAAACTGCCGGTGTAAACCGTGAGGAAGGTGGGGATGACGTCAAATCAGCACGGCCCTTATGTCCAGGGCGACACACGTGTTACAATGGCCGGTACAAAGGGCAGCTACCTGGCGACAGGATGCGAATCTTTAAAACCGGTCTCAGTTCGGATCGGAGTCTGCAACCCGACTCCGTGAAGTTGGATTCGCTAGTAATCGCGCATCAGCCACGGCGCGGTGAATACGTTCCCGGGCCTTGTACACACCGCCCGTCAAGCCATGGAAGCTGGGGGTACCTGAAGTCCGTGATCCCGAGTAATCGGGAAGCGGCCTAGGGTAAAACCAGTAACTGGGGCTAAGTCGTAACAAGGTAGCCGTACCGGAAGGTGTGGCTGGAATACCTCCTTTCTGGAGAAGTTTCTCAAATGCAATCCGCCAGCTGGCGGATATCTCTCCCACCTGGTATTACTTCATTAATGATATTCTCAATTTGAAGATTCGAGAATTTGAAAATTTGAAAATGAAACGATTAATTTTCCTATTAATCAATTTTCAAATTAACCAATTATCAAATTTTCAAATTGACAAAGTTCTTTGACATGCTGGAATTGAAAGAAAGAGAGAAACAATAAAAGATTACTCAAGAAAGTAAATAAGGGCGAATGGTGAATGCCTTGGCTCTCAGAGGCGATGAAGGACGTGACAAGCTGCGATAAGCTGCGGGGAGGAGCAAATATCCATTATATCCGCAGATTTCCGAATGGGGAAACCCTTCCGGCTGAAGGCCGGAAATCCCTCCGCCAACCGGCGGAGAGGAGGCAAACCCGGGGAACTGAAACATCTTAGTACCCGGTGGAAAAGAAAACAACAGTGATTCCCTTAGTAGTGGCGATCGAACGGGGAATAGCCCAAACCAGTGTCGTTTCGGCGATACTGGGGTTGAAGGACTGCCACACGGATATACAAATGAGAAATGGAAGCGTACTGGAAAGTTGTACCATAGAGGGTGATAGTCCCGTACATGCAATCAAATGTATATCCGGCAGTATCCTGAGTAAGGCGGGACACGTGAAATCCTGTCTGAATCGGCCGGGACCATCCGGCAAGGCTAAATACTACTGAGAGACCGATAGTGGACCAGTACCGTGAGGGAAAGGTGAAAAGCACCCCAAACAGGGGAGTGAAATAGTACCTGAAACCATTCGCCTACAATCGGTCGGAGCCCCGAGTATTCGGGGTGACGGCGTGCCTTTTGCATAATGAGCCTACGAGTTACTCCTCACTAGCAAGGTTAATCCTGTCAACAGGAGGAGCCGAAGCGAAAGCGAGTCTGAATAGGGCGCACGTCCCGGATTTATTCGGGACATAGTTAGTGGGGGTAGACGCGAAACTTTGTGATCTATCCTTGGTCAGGCTGAAGTTCCGGTAACACGGGATGGAGGGCCGAACTAGTGGACGTTGAAAAGTCCTTGGATGAACTGAGGATAGGGGTGAAAGGCCAATCAAACTGAGAGATAGCTCGTACTCCCCGAAATGCATTTAGGTGCAGCCTCGGGGTTAGTCTTGCAGAGGTAGAGCTACTGATAGGGCTAGAGGGCTTCACCGCCTATCAAACCCTGACAAACTCCGAATGCTGCAAGATGGTTCCCGGGAGTGAGCCTGCGGATGCTAAGGTCCGTGGACGAGAGGAGGAGAATCCGGACCATCAGCTAAGGTCCCCAAATGTATGCTAAGTTGGTTAAACGAGGTGCGACTGCTTTGACAGCTAGGATGTTGGCTTGGAAGCAGCCACTCATTTAAAGAGTGCGTAACAGCTCACTAGTCGAGCGGTTGTGCGTGGATAATAAGCGGGCATAAGTATACTACCGAAGCTATGGTTCCCCCGAAAACTCGGGGGAAGGTAGGGGAGCATTCCAGTCAGCGTCGAAGGCTCCGCGTGAGCGGGACTGGAGCGTCTGGAAAAGAAGATGTAGGCATAAGTAACGATAATCCCGGTGAGAAACCGGGACACCGAAAGACTAAGGTTTCCTGATCAACGTTAATCGGATCAGGGTTAGTCGGGTCCTAAGGGTAATCCGCCAACTGGCGGAAATCCTGATGGGCAACTGGTCAATATTCCAGTACCACCGTATACTGCGATGGGGTGACGGAGAAGTGAAAAATCCGCGTACTGACGGAATAGTACGTTAAAGGGTGTAGTTATATCCGGAGGTTAATAGCTTCCGGATGGCGAACCTGAAAGTACCATGAGCCTTCGGGCAAGTGGATAGTGATTCTAAACATGCTCCCGAGAAAAACCTCTAAGCTTCAGGTATATGGTGTCCGTACCACAAACCGACACAGGTAGTCGGGGAGAGAATCCTAAGGTGCTCGAGTGATCCGTGGCTAAGGAACTAGGCAAATTAGACCTGTAACTTCGGGATAAAGGTCTCCCCCGAGTTCTCGGGGGACGCAGTTAAACGGCCCAGGCGACTGTTTAGCAAAAACACATGGCTTTGCGAAATCGAAAGATAATGTATAAGGCCTGACACCTGCCCGGTGCCGGAAGGTTAAGAGGAGGGGTTATCCCGAGCAATCGGGAGAAGCTCTGAATCGAAGCCCCGGTAAACGGCGGCCGTAACTATAACGGTCCTAAGGTAGCGAAATTCCTTGTCGGGTAAGTTCCGACCTGCACGAATGGTGTAACGATCTGGGCACTGTCTCAGCCACGAGCTCGGTGAAATTGTAGTTCCGGTGAAGATGCCGGATACCCGCAACGGGACGGAAAGACCCCGTGAACCTTTACTACAACTTAACATTGATTCTGGGTAAGTGATGTGTAGGATAGGTCGGAGACTGTGAAGCCGCGGCGCCAGCCGTGGTGGAGTCGCCCTTGAAATACGACCCTTCATTTACCTGGAACCTAACCCGCCAGCCGGCGGGGACATTGTTTGGCGGGTAGTTTGACTGGGGTGGTCGCCTCCAAAAGAGTAACGGAGGCTCCTCAAGGTACCCTCAGCACGATTGGTAACCGTGCGTAGAGTGCAATGGCATAAGGGTGCTTGACTGTGAGACTGACTAGTCGACCAGATACGAAAGTAGAGCATAGTGATCCGGTGGTTCCATATGGAAGGGCCATCGCTCAAAGGATAAAAGGTACTCCGGGGATAACAGGCTGATCGCCGCCAAGAGCTCACATCGACGCGGCGGTTTGGCACCTCGATGTCGGCTCGTCACATCCTGGGGCTGGAGAAGGTCCCAAGGGTTCGGCTGTTCGCCGATTAAAGTGGCACGCGAGCTGGGTTCAGAACGTCGTGAGACAGTTCGGTCCCTATCTGTTGTGGGCGCTGGAGATTTGAGAAAATCTGACACTAGTACGAGAGGACCGTGTTGGACAGACCTCCGGTGTACCTGTTGTGGCGCCAGCCGCACTGCAGGGTAGCTGTGTCTGGAAGAGATAAGCGCTGAAAGCATATAAGCACGAAGCTCATTTCAAGATGAGATCTCCCTTAAGGGTCGTCGCAGACTACGACGTTGATAGGCTGCAGGTGTAAAGACGGTAACGTCAAAGCCGAGCAGTACTAATTACCCGTGAACTTTCTGAGTACTCTTTTATTGCTTCTCTTATCCAGCTTGTCTTAAATCATTAAAAACCTTAAGGTGACTATAGCGGCGGGGAACCACCTCTTACCATTCCGAACAGAGAAGTTAAACCCGCCAGCGCCGATGGTACTGCATCAAGCGGGAGAGTAGGTCGTCGCCGACTTAAATATAAGTCCTGCCTTTTTAGGCAGGACTTTTTTATTTTAATATAGCGGGAAAAGTAGGTTGAGTGATCCGCCTCCTGGCGGATAACGAAATCCCGAAATTCTTGATCGTCACCGACTTAAATAAAATAACCCGTTTTAAACGGGTTATTTTATTTTCAACCTAAAAATCTAAAAAGTGATTAATCATTTAACAATGTCATAAATAATATGGCTATCCTTGAGAAAAGAATCAGATATAACCATTCTCTATTTCATAAATTATCCTTTCTACCATGGCATCCTCACCGTCAGGATCATATTTTGCTTTCAAATTTGTGCCAAAAATACGGGCTATTCCCTGCCAGAAGGCGGCTGTGAAACTTCCTGCATATTTTTTAATCAGATCATACGATGAATTCTGCGTCTCCCTGTCAATAAGCTTTATAAGTAATTTGCCCTGAGCAAACGTCAAACTCCTTATATCATCTTCATATTCTCTGAATAATTCCTCTTCAAATTCCTTAATATACCTTTTTCTTTCCCTTTCATCAGTGATTTTTTCAAGATCGGCATTAACCTTATCAAGTTTTGCTCTAACTATTAGAGTATAAGGATACACTCTCCTAACATCGTATTCAAGCTTTTCATAACGACGTGCCTTCGCCTTCGAAACATTACTACGGTCTCCGGAAATTATTACCTCTTTTATCTCTATCTCAGGCAATATTTCACCATCTCTATATATATTCTGGAGCACTATAAATCCGCCTGGCAAAGTGTCAGATTCTGCCATGGGCATATCTATACTCATGGCAGTATCCGTTATATTGCTGTTATTCTGACCATAAATCACAACTGATAATAAAAACAATATCAATATTCCCGCACCCTTTTTCAACAATTTATTTTTTTTGCAAAATTAAAAATTTAACGCTTATGTTAACCTATTACTTTATTCCAAAATTGTGCCATTATTTAAATTATGACATTATTTAAAAATATTTTCCATTTTTATTTTTTGAACTATTCAATATTTTTGTTAAAAATAGAAATCATGAACCTTCAGGTTGAAGATTTAAACGACGAATCACGTTTCAAACATTTACTGACGCTATCGTACGATGACATTGCTTTTTTTGTCATTGAATATTTAAGAAAAAAATCAGTAATAACTATTTTTTTCTGGTCAGTTTGTCTTATTTTTCTATGTATTTCCATTATTATAAGAATAAATATCGCAGGATATTATAAATGGATTCAGATTTTTTATCATTCCCTAATTGGAATAATCCTCCTTCCACTTATAATTATTCCTGTACACGAATTCCTTCATGCTACTCCATTTTTTATTACGGGCGCACGGAATATAAGGGTAGGCGCAGATTTGCGCCAATTTATATTTTATGTTACAGTACACAGGCAGGTTATTACTCCCGGAATATTTAAGCTTGTCGCATGGTTCCCTTTTGTGACAATATCAATAATATCGCTGGTTTTAATCTATTTTTTGCCTGGATTATGGAAATGGAGCCTGGCACTATTTCTTTTTGTCCATGCTACAATGTGTGCTGGCGACATAGGCATGCTAAATTTTTATTATATTAACAGACCCAAAAAAATATTGTCGTGGGACGATGCTGACAAACGTGAAGCATATTTTTATGAAGAAATATAAAAGTATATAATTATTGACAATTGATGATTGAATGATTGGATGATTGAAATGATGGTAATTGGAAGTTGCAAAATGCAAAATGCAAATTTTATATTTCAAAATAAAAAGTAGCAAAACGTACAAAAATTAAAAGGGATGAAAAAATGAAACCTAAACAATTTGTTATGAAAAAGATACTTATTATTAGTTTACTGCTTTTGCAGGCGACTCTGGCAGGTTACAGTCAGCGGAAAATTGTGAATCTCCCGGATCTGCCTGGTTATATAACATTAAAATGTGATTTTCACACTCATACTGTCTTCTCAGACGGCAATGTATGGCCGACAGTGCGTGTTTCAGAAGCCTATCGAGACGGACTTGATGCATTAGCCATAACCGATCATGTCGAATATCAGCCAAGAAAGGACTATATTCCCACAGATCTTAATGCAGCCTGGAAGATTGCTCAGAGTGCTGCCCTTGAATCAAATATTATTCTTATTCATGGTGCCGAGATCACTCGTTCAATGCCCCCGGGTCATCTGAATGCCCTTTTCATAACCGATGCCAATGCTCTCGTAAAAGACTCAGTTTATGATGCCATCGAGGCAGCTATTAAACAGGGTGCTTTCATTCACTGGAATCATCCGGGTTGGAAATCTCAGGAACCTGACGGAATTCCTAAGCTTTATAACATTCATAAACGACTTCTTAAAAACGGCTGGATACATGGAATAGAGTTTTTCAATGACTCGGAATACTATCCCAATGTTCTTGAATGGTGTAAAGAATATAAGCTCACTGTTCTTGCAAATAGTGACGTACATGGAATAATAAGTGAAATTTATTCTTCTGCTGAAGGCTCACATCGTCCGATGACGCTTGTTTTTGCCAAAGAGAGAACGTCGGAAAGCCTTAAGGAAGCTCTGTTTGCAGGTCGCACGCTCGTGTGGTTCGGAAATACTCTCGCTGGTAAAGAAGAATTTGCAAAACCTTTTTTCTATCAGTGCATCAGTACGGGGAAAAGATTCCACGAAACAGGCAAAAATATCTATATTGAAATTGCAAATAAATCGGATATCCCTTTTATTTTGGTTAATGGGCCTAAGGGAGCGCCGACTTCAATAACACTTGGTGCAAACTCGATAACCAGAGTTGTGATTCCTAAAACTTTCACAGGTGCTCTCGTGTATGACGCAAAAAATGTCATAACAGGCACCAATGAAGTAATGAAGGTTGAAATAAAATACTAATTTCTGTTCAGAATTTCACCTTTACAATTTTCAGTATATCATCGTCCTGTGACACGGGTTTTATTCTGAATGAATAGCTATATTCATTATCAAGCAGCCGGTATTGGGGATGAATCATGGCTCCCCATGAGTCGTCACCTCCCACTCCCATTTGGCCGAAATCCACATTCAGATTTACCAGATCGCGGGGCTTAACATCAATGGTATGAGTATTTGCAGTTTTTGCATCAGGCCGGTATTGAGAAAGCTTACCTGGTGATTCAAAATCATCATGAATATTATTCAATGCTGCAAAACATATTAACGGCATTCCCTGAAAAAGGAGCCCTGTGCCGGCATCATCGGTTAGTGTAAGCCATCGGGTATCGGTCTTATATCCATTTTCCTGAGGTCTGATATAAGGTACATACTGGTCGGCAACAGTACTTTCATAGAGTCCTACAAAAGCTGAAGTCTTGCGGTCGGCATAGTTTTCATGGGGTCCCCTGCCAAACCATCTAAGATTTGAAAATGATGCGGGTAACTGCATTTGCATACCCATCCTGGGGAGTTCTGGAACTTTACTGTTGACCTTTTTAAGATTGTTTCTGACAATTATATCTCCTGTACTATAAACAGTGAATTCCGAAAAATAATCGGCAATTTTCGTACTGTCGGGTGCAGGAATATCGTACCTGAAAGTCACTACAACCTTATCCATGTCGGGTTGGGAAATATCAGCTTTTTTAACAATCGCTCTCTCACCCGCTTTCTTCCATACTCCAAGCCTCTGTACCATACCATAACCATAATCATTATCGGTTGGTGGCCTCCAAAAATCGGGTTCAGTGCCCTTAAGCAGGTATTCTTTCTCTTTAAAAACAATAGATTCCAATGAGCCTTTCTGAAGGTTGAATGTTATTTTTAGGTTATTCCCCTTTATCTCAAGGTTTTGCCCTTTTGTTTCTGTTTGAAGAGGTGAAAGAGGATCCCGAGGTATTCCTGTTGAAGGTTCTTTATAGACAGGAATGTTGATTTGCTCTGCCGCATAGATATGTCCTTCCGGCAGAATACCCCATGAATCTGGCCTTAATGCTCTCAAATTCAGAAAATATTCTGCACCTTCTACAGGTTGAAAATTTGAAACGGGTATGGACACAACTGTCTCGCTGTGAGGTAAAAGCACTGGTATCCTGAAACTTCCCGATTGCACAACCAAACCATCTGAAAGGATTTCCCATTCGAAATTGAAATGAGACAAATCGGTAAAATCATATTTGTTTTTTATTTTTATCAGACCTTTATTAATATCGGCAGGTTTAAAATCGATATATTGATAAACCTTCTTTACCTCGTAAAGTGAGGGGTGCGGCGTTCTGTCAGGCCATACAAGTCCGTTGATACAAAAGTTTCCGTCACTTCTTATTCCTTCCGGTCCGAAATCACCTCCGTATGCCCAGAATTTCTCACCTGCTTCATTGGTTTTTAAAAGACCCTGGTCAACCCAGTCCCATATAAATCCTCCCTGAAGCTTCGGATATTTTTCAATGACGTCCCAGTAATCCTGAAGGTTGCCCACACTATTACCCATTGCATGAGCATATTCACATAAAATCAAAGGTCTGTCATTCTTTTCATCCCTTGCATAATTCTCAAGATATTCTATTCGGGCATACATTGGGCACCATATATCTGTATGCCTCTCGGGTGCATTAGTGTTCTTTTCAGCTCTTTCATACTGTACCGGCCTTGTTTTGTCTCGTTCTTTAATCCATTTATAAGCACTCAGAAAATTATGGCCGTCGCCTGACTCATTTCCCATTGACCAGATAATAATCGAAGGATGATTTTTATCTCTTTCCACCATTCGCATAATACGGTCAATATGAGCATTATACCACTCAGGTTTATCCGCAAGAGTCACATCCTTATCATATCCTATGCCATGAGATTCAATATTTGCTTCATCAATGAGATAAAGTCCATATTTATCACACATCTGATACCACAATTCCTGTTGTGGATAATGAGAAGTTCTTACAGCATTAATATTGAAACTTTTCATGGTTTTTATATCTTTCAGTATCGTGGCTTCATCAATAACATGACCTGTAACGTCGTGATGTTCATGCAAGTTGACCCCTTTTAAATAAATCGGCACACCATTAACAAGGAGCTGAGAGTTCTTTATTTCAACATTTCGAAATCCTATTTTTGATGATACACTTTCAAGGTTCTTCCCTTTTTGATCTTTAAGACTTATAATCAAAGAATAAAGATCCGGAGTTTCAGCCGACCATTTTTTCACATTAGGTATATCATAATTAAATTTAGCCACAGCTTTCCCATCAGAAAGTGCAATATCAACTTTATCCTGAAAAATTTTTTGATCGGCATTAATTAATGACACTTCGGCCGAAACCGGATAATTTTCCTTTTGTTTTCCGGAAATCAAAATCTCAAGATCTAATTTACCTGTCGTAAAGTATTCGGTATCAAGAGCTGCAATGACAAAGAAATCATTTATATAAGTTTTAGGCCTTGCATGGAGAAAAACACTTCTTTGTATTCCGCTAAGCCTCCAGAAATCCTGATCTTCGAGATAGCTTCCATCGCTCCATCTGTAAACTTCAACGGCAACACTGTTTTTGCCTTTCCTTACATAAGGAGTTATATTATATTCAACAGGAGTTTTGCTATCCTTACCGAATCCAACGTATTGTTCGTTTACCCACACATAAAAAAATGAACTTACAGCCCCGAAATGAAGAAAGATCTCTTTCTCATTCCATTCTGCAGGTATCCTGAAAGTACGTTTATATGATCCTACAGGATTCATTTTATGGGGTATTTTTGGCGGATTAGCTGGAAAAGGATAAGGAATATTCGAATAAATTGGAGGGTCGTCATAACCTTTCAACTGCCAGTTCGATGGCACCTCGAGATTATCCCAATCGCGGATATCGTAATCATTTTTAAAAAACCAATATGGTCGTTCCTCAGGCGTCTTTGACAAATGAAATTTCCAGATTCCGTCGAGAGAAATATAATTAGGCGAGTTCTCTTTGATATCTGCCAGAGCTAAGGCCTCATCAGGATAACTTATAATTGTTGCATGAGGTTTTTCGTTGTTCTCTCCGGTAAGAGTCGGGTTTTCCCAGTCGCGGGGCTCCTTTTCAGTGAATGGAACTCCTTCATATTTGCTGTATCTTGTACAGCTTGAAATCATAATAAGAATTGCTATTAACGGCAGATAGTTTTTCATGATTCTAGATTTTAATATGTCTCCCAATTTATAATTTTTTTCTTATAAAGTAATTTTTCATCGATTCTTATCCTGAATTCAATCGGGTAATAATTATTTACACGGTTCCCCAAACTTTTTATAAATCCTATATTTGCTCCTCTGTATTTTACAATATTCCAGCCTATTGTCGGGCCAGAAATAATAATATTGTCTTTCTTAAGATAGGAAATTGCCTGTTTATAATCAAGTTCCACAGCTGGAAATGAATTTTCTTTCGTTAGCAATGAAACTGCCAGATCGTGTAAAGGTATAAAATCGTTTTTCAAATGCTTAAACAAAGCCGTACCCGGTTTTATAATCCGTAGCGATTTACCTAGAGTTTGAATTTCAACGGAAGGAATTGGTATATGATAAACAGTGTCGCCGAATTTATGAAAATCGCATGGATAATCGTTTGTAATTTCTCCTGCAATCTTAATATCAGATGATGAAATACCATTATGTCTATCAGAATGTTTAAAAGCAAATTCTGCGGTTCTTTCATTTTTTCTGACTACTGCAACAAAAAAACCGTCGCCTTTTGTTTTGCCTGGATAAAAACCATATCCGGTAATTCCTTTGTAATTTATTTCTTCGATTTCAGGAAAAGAAGAAATATTAATTTTAATGTTATCACATAATGTATTCTCAGTGAGCCATTTGACATTTTCTTCATTCTCTGACGGATTGAATGTACATGTGGAGTAAATAAGTATTCCGTCTTCTTTCAGCGCAGGCCATATATCAAGAAGAATACGGCGTTGTCGTTTATAACAGAGTAATGCATTTTCTTCCGACCATTCTTCCCTTGTCTTAATATCTCTGAACATTCCTTCGCCTGAACAGGGAGCATCTACTAAAATCAAGTCGAAGTATCCTTTTAAATGGCCTATTTCAGAAGGACTGTTGCATATTACAATTGTATTTGGGAAGCCCCACTTTGTAATGTTTTCTGCAAGGACATGGGCTCTAGATTTTATCACCTCATTTGCTATAAGACAGCCGTTTTCCCCGATAAGCGTTGCGAGGTGTGTGCTTTTACTTCCAGGTGCCGCACACAGGTCGAGTACACGAACATTTTTTCTTCCTGCAAAAAATTGATGGAATATTTCTTCCAAAAACATTCCGGAAGCTTCCTGAGGATAATAACAGCCAGCATGGAAAAGTGGGTCGGCGGTATAAGAAGGTCGTTCTTTAAGAGTGAAACCGGTTTTGCACCATGGAACATGAGAAGCATCAACAGGTTTATTATTCCATTTCCCTGGATTAATACGAATACTAGCTTTGGCAGGTTCATCAAGTGAATGCAAAAGCAATTCCGAATCAATATATTCCTGACTTCTTAATCTTCTTATGAATTCTTCTGGAAACATCGGAATGATAAGTTCGTTATTTGATAATTGTCGCATGAAATTAATAAAAATTTACCTTTAGCTGCTTTGCCCTCCGAAATGTTATGAAGGAGGGCTGTAAGCTGCGCTGTCAGGACAGGCTACCATATTGTTTAGAGACAGCCGCAAGGCCGTAAAGACAGTTCTACGGACGTTAAGACAGGACGAATTTAGATATATCTGGCTCTAATGACAGCGAAGGTTTGACACATGGCTCAGATTGGAGAGGCTGAACCAGAACTAACATAAGTTATTCTTCATCGGATAGCTGAATATGGTTTTTCTTTCTACTTCTGTCCCAGATAAAAAAGACAGGGATCCCGAGGAGTACAATAGCAAGTCCGGGGAAGGTATAGTCTGGTTTGAATATCAGCAGTATTATCATTATAGCTGTTATTGCCAATATATAAACAAATGGAATGACGGGGTAACCGAAAGCCTTATATGGTCGTGGAAAATCAGGTCGTTTCTTACGTAGAATAAAAATTGCAAAGATTGTAAGGGCGAAGAATAATAAAACCGCAAAAATAACATAATCCAGAAGGTTACTGTAAGTACCCGACAGACAAAGAAGTATTGACCATATTCCTTGAATTGCAATGGCAAACCCTGGCACTCCTTTACTGTTTAACTCTCCAGCTTTACTGAAGAACAGACCATCGCGGGCCATAGCATAATAAACCCTTGCACCGGCAATAATCAACCCGTTATTACATCCAAAGGTACTTACTATAATAAATATTGCCATTATTATTGCGGCATAATCTCCTACCACCACGCTCATTGCCGAAGTTGCAACACGGTCGTCGGTAGCAAACTGAATCCCTCTGGCAATAGCATTGGTGCCGTCGGGTGTGCCGGTAACAGGTAGAAACTTGATATAGACGAAATTGGTAAGCAAATATAGTGTAGAAACAAGGAATGTTCCTAACAGAAGGCTTAAAGGAATTACTTTTTTTGGATTAATTACTTCACCTGCAATATATGTTACATTATACCATGCATCGGAGGCAAAAAGGGATCCAACCAGAGCCATGCCGACAGCAGCAACCAGTGCAAAACCACTAAGAGGTATAACCTGGTTATTTTGCCCAATTCTTGAGGCTTTCCAGAATATTTCTTTGTTTATCTCCCATGCACCACTGTTGTTTGAGATAATTACTCCAAGAATTATAAATCCCACCAGCACAATAACTTTTGTTGACGAAAAGATGTTCTGAACAGTTTTACCTGTGACAATTCCACGCGTATTTATCCATGTTAGCAGAAGAATCGAGGCCATTGCAACAATCTGAGTGCTGTTAACATGAAGTGGCCCTATATTGAAAAGAATATTTTTCTCAGATATCCACGGGAATAGCACTCCTGTAAATTTTGCAAAAGCAACGGCCACGGCGGCTATCGAGCCACATTGTATAACGAGGAAAGTAGTCCATCCAAAGAGAAAGCCAATCATAGGATTATAGGCTTCCCTGAGATATACGTACTGACCTCCTACATTAGGAATCATTGAAGCGAGTTCTCCGTAACTAATAGCTCCGATAACGGTAATCAGTCCAGTAATTAACCAGACCATCATCAGCCATCCCGGTGAGCCCACATTTCGGGCGATGTCGGCACTTACAATAAAAATTCCCGAGCCTATCATCGACCCGGAAACAAACATCACACCGTCGAAGAGATTGATTCGGCGCTTCAAAACTCCTTTTTCATCATGCATCAGAATATTTTAAATAGGCAAAAATACCAGATAATATTAATAAATAGTTTCTATCACAAAATTTTATTATTATCTGATTTGTCGATCAGTTTTTTAAGTTCAGATAGGTGATTCAAATAGACTCCACGAGGATTAGTCTTATATTTTTTACAGATAGATGCGGCATAGCCTACGGCCGCACCCATTTGTCCGGTTGTATTCATTACTCTGGGCCCGCCCAGACCAATATGTGAGCAACTGAAACAACGACCGGCCATAAAAAGATTCTTGATATTTTTTGAATACAACGACCTGTATGGAATGTAATAATGGTCAACCTTATAATAAATAGCTTCCGACAGAAAATCGGGTTGAGATGGATCCTTTAGTTTCAGCTGATAATGCACATCAATGTTTCTTTTTTCCATTGCAACAGCATCTTTAAATTCGATCATATTTTTTTCATCCCTGAAAGTATAAATATAATCGCCCACGAGTCTTCTCGATTCTCTTTTCCCAATAAGATAAGAGACCCATTCGAGTACAAGATTTTGATTTTCCGGTTTCTTTTTAGCATTATAAAAGGAGCCATAGACAGCTCTTAGCAGGTGGTCTCTTATTAATTCGGCATCATCCACCTGGTGAATTGTATCATCGGAATATTCCCACTTCCAAGTTCCTTCTGTGGCTTCATAATCTCCGGCTACTTCCATTGCCCATGGCACTTCGGGGAAGTTAACTGGTTTACCTGTATCGAACGAACGCCATAAAATAGACGAACCCATCACTCTGTTATCAGGCTTTGATGGACTCCATAGTTCTCCATATTGTCTCCATCCTTCGCCGTATTTGGAAGAATCTTCTCTTCCATACATATATTCAGCCCCTGCCCAATAACCAATCCATCCATCGCCAGTACAGTCAACAAACAACGGAGCATTAAACCTAATCCTCTCGAGTGAAAAAGTATTACGAGCATCTACTGATGTTATGGAATCTGAAATTGTATTTGCATTATATGCTCGCCAATTAAGAAAGACTGAAATATTTTCATATTTCGTTACATTTTTTTTGCGTTTTATATCATCTTTTAATGCGTCGGGTGAGCCATTGGGCCACCATACAGTATTCAGCATATTAATAATTCTATTGTATTTCCATGTAATACCTTCAGTATGAACACGTATTTCGCTGCTTGAATTACCGCCAAGAACAGGCCGGTCATTTAAAAGTGCCACTTTCATACCCTGTTCGGCAGCTGCAATTGAAGCTGCGCATCCTGCTATTCCACCCCCAACAACTACAAGATCGAAATCCATTATTTTTTCCGGAATATTACTTTCAGAGAGGATATTCTTTTTCCAGTTTGCCAGGCTATCAAGTTCATCAGGTGGACTTTTTTTTACGGTTGAAAAATAAATCGCATCACAACGGCCATCAAAACCTGTAAGATCATTAAGTTCAATTATAACTGTTGTATCCTTGATATTAACCTTCCCGGCATATTGCCATTTCCATCCTTCCTGGGTTCCGAGTGTTTCCTTCAACTCCTTTCCATTTATTACTATTTTAAATAGACCCGGAGCATCCCACTCCCCCGGACACCAGTTTTTGGTTCTCACCCATACATGATACTTCCCCTTGTGATGTGCTTTTATTAAAGTCGATGCATTTTCCACCGGATCGCCAAGCCCATGAGCAAGAAGATAAGGACTTCCCATTTGTTCCACAAACTGCGGATCAACTACCCAGCCACCCTTCACGTCAAAACTCTCGGCCTCAATAAGTTCAAAATAATGCTCATGTTTACATGAAACAATAAATAAAATAACAAAAACAGATATAATACAGATTTTTTTAAATGTCATTTATTTATAATATAAATCAAATCTTTGCTTTTTCTGTAGTTAAAAAGATTTTAGTTTCCGGTTCTTTCTGAGTAAATTGGTTATATTTTATCCTGATATTCTAAGCCGTCTTAATCAAAAAACATTACAAACAGTTTGTTTTTAAACGAATTTTTAAAGTGCATCAAATTTTATTGCGTTGATATACTTAATATTTGTACAGGGCCAATCAGACCTGAGGGCAGAAGTGGGGAATCGGCCTGATAAAAGTTCATTGCAGTATAGGTGTATTTTTTTGCACCTGGCTGCTGGTCTCCAATAAGTCTGTTAACCCATAAGTTTGTAACTTTTATTTCGATTACATTTTCACCTGACTTTAGTGCATCGGTAATATCAACTCTGAAAGGTCTTTTCCAGATTATCCCGAGTGGTTTTCCGTTTACAGTCACTTCGGCCAGATTTTTCACTGAACCCAGATCGAGGCAAAGCCGCGATTTTTCACTGAACCAGCCTGGATCTGCATTTAATGCAATTTTATAAGTGCCTGTCCCTGAAAAATATTTTACTCCAGGGTCGCTGTTCTCGGTCCAAGAAGCAAGGCTGTCCATGATAATTTTTTCTGGTGCACCCATACCAGGCTGGAAGCTAACTTCCCATGGACCTTTTATAGTCATCAACGATTTTTCGACAGGTTCGGGAAGCTTAAGTGACTTTCCCTTGGTATTTTTCCGAAACACTACAAATAGAGCGTCATAGGGCTCAAGTTTCAGAGGCACACTTGTACGGCCATTTTCAATGACATAAGAAACGGGCTCTATTGTGCCTTTGACAGGGTCCCATATCTCCGGCACTTTTCCTTCAATTCTGAAAATGACCTCAGGTTGCTCCTGCCTGTTATTGCGATTGTTAATCCAGTAAATATCGGCTTTAGGCAGCTTACGGTGTACAAATAAAAGAGAAGTATTATTATAAGGTTTTCTATATTCAAAGTCGGGAGTTATTTGTAAAGTTTTTAGAACATTAGCAACCGGCTGGCCTGTAAATAATTTACCCTTTCCGTAAATGTTTTCATTATTTTCATTAATCCATAGTTTGTTAACCAGAGAATTGAATTCTGAATCGTCGTCTGTCAGGCTTGGTGCCTTAATAGGTTTTGGCCCCGAAACAACAGCGCCCTTTTCAATCAGGCTTATTATTTTCTTTAATGCGGGCAGTGTCATATACCTACTATTTTCGTCGAGTACAAGTAATTTATAGCTCATCCCCGAAGGTGTGATTATCATTCCTTTGTCGACCGATAGATGATTCATCAGGGCGTCGGTATTTATAAAGTCATATCTATAACCTTCGGGAATATCGGGAAGTTTATTACCGAAAAGTGCAGTAATGTTATTATCTTCTCCGTAATAATAAAGTATGTCTGCCACAAATACCCCTTGTTGAAGCATGAATGAGCTTCGGGCCAGATAAGTGATCCATGGCCCGGCCTGTTCGGCCCATGTTTCATGGCGGGTAAACCATTGTCCGAAGGGACCAAGTCCAAGTCCGGGTTTCTTATCTGAAACAGGTTGATGAACTGAAGTATGAATTACAAACCTGTTTACTCCCATAGCCAGTTCCATGTCGGCTGTTGGTTTAAGTCGTTCAGGTGAATATGCAAAGCTATTACCGCTTGCTGTCATTGATTCGGCAGCAACGATATTTTGGCCATAGATATGAGCCACAGAAGCTGATTCGAGCACATCGGCCTTATAACCAGTTGAAATCTCCCCATTATCAGCTCCTCCGAATCCTCTTGGGGTCCACATTGCGCTCATAGGGATGTCGGCTTTGCGTTTCACTTCCATTCCGTCGCCTATGAACGCACGTCCGCTTTCATGCGACTCTGTGTAACGTCCCATCTGCCGTTCCTTTAGAATTGTAGTCAACTGGTCGTAATGGTTTCTTGTGGTCAAATCGCCGATAGTCTTCCTGAAATCCCACAAGAATTTTTCGCTTTCTTCGGAACTTTCCACAATTTGCCCGGTAATGGCCGGGAGCCATGGAGTCGGATCATATCCCCGGAGTCGTGTGAATTCTACTATCATACTGTCGGTCCAGTTCTGAACTCCTGCTTCCCAACTATCTGTAATCATATACTGAAGCCCTCTTTTCCCCATAAGGCCACCGGTTGCTTCTTTATATTGGTTCAGATAATTATCGAAATATGCTCGTACATGGGATGCGCTTAGCTTATCTACTTCCAATCCGGTTGCCTCTGGTGATGCCGGATGATTCTGACGGCCTGTAAGTGAATATCCGAATCTTATAATTTTCCATCGACCTTCAGGAGGGGTCCAATCAATAGTACCATCGGATTTCATTTTTGATGTAAGATCAATTATATCTGATTTTTTTACAACATTTTCAGACGATACTTCAGGAGTTGCCAGGGCATATAATCCGGCGGCAGAAGTATAACCCGCTTTATCTTCAAACCTGTTAATGCGTGGTACGGTGTGAAGGACTGCTTCGGCAATACGAATTTCTCCCCTTTGTTGTTGAGGTGTTCCTCTAAAAATACTTCCAATACCTCCTGCTATACCGGGTCTTGTCTGAGGTGGTTGTGGAGTAAGAAACGAGAGTCTGAAAAATCTTGCAGTAACAGGGGCAAAGGTAAAAGTACGCTGGATATTTGAGGTTCCCGGAATTTCAAAAACAGTGTTGAATTTCTTTCCATCATCGGATGATTCGAGAGTTCTTACATATCCTCTTCTTCCTGCCTGGCCAGGACCTCCTCCCATCTCACTGCTTACGAGAGTAAACGAATAGATTGTGACAGGTTTAGCAAATTCAAACTGAAGCCATGTTTTCCGGTTAGCTCCTGCTGCAGGAAGTGAAATATAATTTGTAAGGTCACCGTCAATAAGCTGAGCCAATTCTTTTGTTCCTTCCGGGGAAGTAACCTTTGGATTCATCTCAAAGAGAGAGATATCCGAGCTTGGTATTTTGTATGCGATTACCGCAACATCACTATAATATTCCGGCAGTGGATTTTGAGTGCTGCTCTGGGCAGGAATATTCTGGAACATGCCCGATGTGGATGGTGGAGCAGGAATAACTCCTTTGAATGGCTCTCCGCCATTGATTCGTATTTCACTCCAAACCAGTTTTTTCATTGCCTGTTCGGGTTTTACCCATGGGCCACCGCTTTCACTCCAGCCGGGCGAACCGGCTATTGCCATCTCCAACCCCAGCGAATCGGCAAGCCGTGTTGTGAAAAGAAAAGCATCTTTCCATTCAGGTGTCATGTAAATAAGTCTTTTCTCAACTATTTGAGGAGTAGCAAGACCTGCATCGAAATTTTGAAACCCTCCGATTCCGACGCGTTTCATCCACTCAAGATCAGCTTTAATACCATCTTTTGTGACATTTCCGTTCATCCAGTGCCACCATACACGCGGCTTTGAACCTTCAGGAGGATTCTGAAAACCTTCATCAAGATTGACCATACCTTTTTTCGATGGCCCTGCACAGTTCGTAAATATTAGTATTGTCGAGAAGGTCAATATAAGCCCTTTTAACAACCGCATCTTTCTTCTTAGCACAAAATTTCTCATAAAATTTATAACATATATTTATTTGACATTTAACTATTTAATAAAATTATAAATTATCGTAATAACTTTAAATACTTTTGAAATACTTAAATAATTATTTTAACTAATAATATCCAATAAAGATAATAAATTTGAAAAAATAAGTGTTTAAACAGGCACAATCTATTTTATCCAGTTTTATTTAGCTCTTTTATATTTCCCTAAAGATTAATTGTTTAATAAATTTTTTAATCTGTCTTTATGAAGCATATTTTCCCGGAATAGTTTTCATATCATAAATAAAGAATAAATAAAGATCAAAATTTAATTTTTGCCTTCATTGGTAATGACCTTAGAATTTAATTTTTCTTGTTTCAAAGCATAAATTGATACGCCCAAAAGGTAAAACCAGCATAATAATAATATTGTCATTCCAACTGCAATATTACTTATATCACTTAAACCTCCGACGAGAAGTGGTAAAACTGCTCCGCCAGAAATAGCCATCATTATCAATCCTGATATCTCATTGTTACGTGTCGGAAATTTTTCAACGCTAAGAGCGAAAACTATAGGAAATATTGTAGCAATTGCAATGCCTGTAACAAATACAAGGATCCATGCAATTATTTGTGACCTTATCAACAATAAAGTTCCAAACGTTATTATCCCAAGAATGGATGACCAGAGTAATATCTTGCGCGAAGATATTTTTGTTAAGAGGACGGCGCCTGCGAGAGTTCCAAGAAGACGTCCAAAAAAATAAACGCTGCGACCCATTTTTGCAGCTTCAGGTTCAACTCCGATTCGGTTCATCAGAAATTGCCCTGAGTTTGAGTTAAAAGCAACATCAATTCCAACCACGAGGAATATTGCTATAACCATAATAAGGATATAATTTGTGCCAAGAAGCTTAAATGAGGAAGCAATAGTAGCCTTTGTTTCGTTCTGCTGTGATTCATTAATCTTTACAGAACCCAGCCAAATTATTGTAAGGATAGAAATAGCTCCAAAAGCAACATACATCAGTTTCCAATCTCCAAACCGGGAGGCCATGACTGCCGCAACAGGTGGACCGGCCATAGAACCTATTGCTTTTACGAACTGTGAAAAACTTAAAAAACTGGAAGCTCTGTTTTGAGGGACGACATCAACAAGGAGAGGATTAGCAGATACCTGAATGATAGTGTTCCCGATTCCCAGAAATATAAAGCACAGAAGCACCATTGAAAACGAATAATAAAAATATGGAATTAGCAAGCCAAGCGCTGTAATTCCCATTCCTATATTCAACATAAGACGTTTACCTATTCTAGCCTGCATTATACCGACAGGAACAGACAACAGGAAAAACCACAAAAAAGTTACCGAAGGAATAAGCTGGACAAGTGTATTGGAGAGTTGCATATCTTCCTTCACTTTATCAACGCTTATTCCAACAAGGTCGATGATGCTCATGATAAAAAACGACATAAGCACAGGAGCAATCCATGAAATCTTCACCTTTTTCTCCATATCTGTAAATATTTATTCACTACCGTACATTGAGATAATAAAACACAGGGAGTATTATTAAATGTGTTTCCCTGCCTTCATAAAATAGTTTTAGAAAGAAACAAATAAATATAAACAAATACAAAATAAAATTTGTCGCTTTGAAATAAGCTCAATTACTTTTTTTTCGGCTGGTAATCTGTACTCAGAACTCTGAATTCGGTTCTGCGATTTATCTGGTGAGCTATCTCTTTCTGTTCATCATTTGCAAGGCTGTTGATATATTGTTCTGTAAGCACTGCTCCCAATTTCAGGAATGGATATTGAGCATTAATTTCACTATCCACAACTTTTGGGCTCGATTCTCCATATCCTTTTGCTGAAAGTCGTTCAGGATCTATTCCTTTTGAAACAAGATAATCAACCACCGATTGTGCTCTTTTTTGCGATAACTCTAGGTTATATTCTTCGGTATCACGCGAGTCAGTGTGTGACATTAGTTCAATTGTAATATTTGGATTATCGTTCAGAGTTTCAACAAGTTTATCGAGCGATACCATTGATTCGGGCCGGAGCTCCCATTTTGCAAAATCATAATAGATATTGGGAAGTTCAATCGGTCGGTCAATAGATGAAAGGAGAATTGTGACCATAAAATCACGACTTTTTTCCTGTCCTTTTGTTGTTATTCTTTCCTTTCCGTTAAGATAGCCTGGTTTTGATGCAAGGAAAATATAATCAACATTCGGCCTTAGAGTAAATTTGAATTCACCATTCGTTCCTGTCTCTGTTTGCAGGTTACCACCATCTGAAGCGATAAGCTGAACAATTGATCCCGGTATTGCCACTCCTGTTTTTTCGTCTTTCACAAGGCCGGTAACGCTGAACTTTAGAGGTGGAAGCTCGAAAGAATAAAGTTCATCGTTGGTCCTGCCCTTGCGTGTTGAACTGAATAAACCTGTTTCTTCCGAACCCTGGAAAGTAATTCCAAAATCATCAGCACTGCTATTTACAGGATATTTCATATTTTGCAATATCCATGTTCCGTCGGGTTGAGAGGTTGCTTTGAAGATGTCAAGTCCGCCCATTCCAGGGTGTCCGTCAGATGCAAAATATAGTGTACCATCATTTCTTACATAAGGGAACAATTCATTACCTTCAGTATTAATATCCGGACCAGCATTTTTTGGATCTGACCATGGTTCTGAGAGTCTATCACGAGTAACGTACCAGATATCTTTACCACCATACCCTCCGGGTATGTCTGAAACAAAAAATAGTTTAAGTCCGTCGGGAGTTATTGTCGGATGAGCTGCCACAAGAGAATCGGAAAGTATGCCAAGGTTTTTAGGTTCATTCCATCCATCGCCTTTGCGTGTTGAGTACATAATAATACAGCCTTTAGTTTCCCGTTTACCGGCTTCACAGCGCGTAAAATATATTTCCTTAAAATCGGATGAAAAGTTTGGAGTACCATCTTCGAACTCACTATCGAGAGTTTCTACAGGAACAGGTAAGCTCCATTTACCTTTTTTATCAAGCCGAGTTTCAAAAATGTCTGTAAAATTTTGACCTGTTGCACCATGTGTTTTTTTACCCTTCGCTCCTTCTCTTGAAGAAGTAAAATAGATCACTCCAAAATCGTCGCGTGCATACGCCGGACTGAAATCAGCATCTTTAGAATTTATATCCTTCAGCTCTTCTACTTTGTATGCCTCAGGGTTCCTTTGCCATTCCAATGCAAGCTGGCAAGCTCTTATCTCCTGATCTGCACGAGAGTCGTAAGGAACAAGTTGCTTATACTTTTTAAACTCATCAATTGCCTGATCATATTTACCATTTTTTTTGAGAGCATCAGCAAGCCAGTATTGCGCTTCGGGTTTGGAGTAGGCGGAACGAACGGAACGCCTGTACCATAATTCCGCATTACGCGGATCATTAGTAAGACGGTAACATTCGGCTACCATGAAAATCATTTCAGCTTTTAGCTCCTTGTCTTTTGATCTTGAATAGGCATTTTTAAAATGGTCAATAGCCTCATAATACTCACCTGCCTTAAAGAAATCATAAGCTCTGTTAGCCTTATGCTTTTGTGCAGAAATAGTATAAGACTGCAAAATCAAAATAATCAGTATTATTATTTTATTCCTCATCCGGTGAATTTACCATTATAAAATTAATGCCATTATCTGGCAAACGTATCTGCTGGCTTAAAATTATATGCAAAAAGAATTTGTTTTACTTTTAACAGACAAACATAAAAAGAGTTTAAATCTATGGCAAAATAAAAAGTCTGCCTGAAAAATTTTATTGATGCGAATCGATTAAATTGATCATTCTTATTTTCAGCAAGTAAATAACATCTCTCTGTATTTTGGCAGAGGCCATTTTTCATTATCAACTATTCTTTCAAGTTTGTCAATATGTTCACGAATTCTTTCGAGATAAGGTTTAACATTGTTCTCATAAGCAACTGCCTTTTCATATAAATCTGATATTACATTGGCCTTCTTTCTTTCTTCAACCATTTCGTAAACCAGTTTGTTAATTTCGGAAATATGTTCTGAAATATTAATGACCATCTCCTTTCTTGCACCCGCAAGAGTTTCCAGATCCTTTTCACCAAAGATTTCTCTTATAGCTTTTATATTATCTAGAAGGGAGGTCATATAGTCAACAGCAATAGGAACAATATGGTTTAATGCAAGATCGCCAAGTACACGTGCTTCTATCTGTACTTTCTTTACAAACTTTTCATATTCTACATCCACCCTTCCCCGTAACTCTTTCTCTGTAAATATACCGCTTTCGACCAATACGCTCATCCCCTGTTTTGTAAGATAAAGTTTAAGTGTATTAGGTACACTTGTAATATTATGCAGTCCTCTTCTTAAAGCTTCCTGTTTCCATTCTTGGCTATATCCATCGCCTTCAAACCTTATTCGCTCGGATTCAATTATATATTTTTTAAGAATCTGAAGAATAGCTTCATCTTTTTTACGGCCTTTTTTAATTAAGGAGTCAACTTCTTCGCTAAAAATTTCAAGTTGTTTTGCCACAGCCGCGTTGAGAACGATCATTGCCGCGCCACAGTTTACAGAAGAGCCAACTGCTCTGAACTCAAATCGGTTACCTGTAAAAGCGAAGGGCGAAGTGCGGTTTCGGTCGGTATTGTCACGCAATATCTCAGGGATTTTGCCTATGCCTAACTTAATATCGGTTTTAAGCGAAGGAGGCATTTTACGGCTGGTGACTTTCGAAACTAACTCATTAAGTATAGATGAGAGGTAGCTTCCAATAAACACTGATATTATGGAAGGCGGTGCTTCATTACCTCCGAGACGGTTTGAATTGGGTTCATTAATGACACTTGCGGCCAGTAGTTCCTGGTTATCGTTGACGGCTTTAATTACATTTATAAAAAATGTCAGAAACTGGAGGTTGGTTTTAGGATTCTTGCCCGGCGAAAGCAAGTTAATGCCGGTATTTGTCTCCATTGACCAGTTATTATGTTTACCTGAGCCATTGATGCCTGCAAACGGTTTTTCGTGGAAAAGCACTCTGAAACCGTGTCGGCGTGCAGTGCGCCGCATCACATCCATAATTAGCTGGTTATGGTCGACAGAGATGTTCATCTCCTCGTAAATAGGCGCACATTCGAACTGGTTTGGTGCAACCTCGTTATGCCGCGTTTTTATTGGGATTCCAAGTTTGTAGGCTTCGAGCTCAAAATCTCTCATGAATGCCATTACTCTTTCGGGTATAGAGCCAAAATAATGGTCGGAAAGCTGCTGGTCTTTCGATGACTGATGGCCCATTAAAGTACGATCGGCCAGCATCAGGTCGGGCCGGGCGTAATAAAGTGCCTCGTCTATCAGGAAATACTCCTGCTCCCATCCAAGTGTTGCGATAACTTTTGTAACATCTTTGTTAAAATACCGGCATACTTTTACAGCAGCCTTATCGAGTGCTGCCAGAGCTTTTAACAAAGGGGTTTTATAATCAAGAGCCTCTCCGGTATAAGAAACAAAAATAGTAGGGATACAGAGCGTCGTGCCCACGATGAAAGCCGGAGAGGAAACATCCCATGCAGTATAGCCTCTGGCTTCGAATGTATTTCTTATCCCGCCGCTCGGAAAACTCGAAGCATCAGGCTCTTGCTGAATAAGAAGCTCACCTGAGAATGTTTCTATCATATTAGTACCGTTCGTCCTTTCCAGAAAAGCATCATGCTTTTCAGCAGTGGCGTCGGTAAGCGGATGAAACCAGTGTGTATAATGTGTGGCACCGTTTTCAATTGCCCAGGCCTTGAGACCTGTAGCCACTTCGTCGGCAATCTGCCTAGTAATTGGAACACCTGTTTCAATTGAAATCTTTACAGATTTAAATGCCTCCCGGGGGATATATTTCTCCATTTTGGGAAGGTCAAATACATTCTTTGCAAACAAATCGGAAATATTAACTCCTGGAGTGTCAATTTCCATCGGTTTTCTTCTTGAAACCTCTTTTAAAGCACTAAATCTTAATTCTGCCATAATGAATTTTTTTTGCAAAAATAACATTTTTAAAATATACCCCTATTTTTTTAAATATATTTTTTATTTTTTATATAATTTGCAAATGTTACCCCCTATTTTTTCAATTATTAGGTTCGAAAATAGTATGATTTTATTATTTCTATCAAACAAAACAAAATCCCATACTATAAAAATGTAAAAACGACTTTACTCTCTTCCTTAACTCTGTTTTTAAGAAATAACGAACATACAATCCTTAAAAAGTACCTGAATCATTTAAACTAATTTTGTTATATTTGCCGTCTGTTAAAACCAACAGTAAAAAATACAACTAAATGGCAGCTCTCCAATATTTACGTGAAAAAGCAGGTGTTTTTGTTGCAGGATTTATAGGACTTGCTCTTTTAATTTTTGTAATAAGTGATTTTTTCGGGACCGGAAGAACTCGTAGAAAAAAGGAACGAAAATATTACGAAATTGGCCAGATAGCCGGAGAAAAAATAATGTATCAAGATTATGAGAAGCGTATCCAATCGCTTCAGGAAATTTATAAACTATCCGGTACTACAAATCTTGACGAAGCCACTCTCGAAAACATTAGAGAGCAAATGTGGCAACAGATTATCAGGGAGAAAATACTTGATAAACATTTCGATGAACTTGGTATTGGAGTAAGCAGTGAAGAACTTGACGAACTGGTATTTGGGAGTAATCCTCATCCAATAGTTACACAACTTTTTACCGACCAAAATACTGGCATTTTTAACCGGTCTTTACTTGTAAATTTCCTGAAATCAACAGAAACTGACGAAACAGCAAAGAATTACTGGCTTTTCTTTGAAAATGAAATTGTTACAGACAGAACCACTTCTAAGTTCAACAATCTTGTAACCAGGGGACTTTATGTAACATTAAAACAAGCTGAATTCGAGAACAAAGTATTATCTAGAACAGTTGATTTCAGCTATATTGTTAGAAATTACAATACTATTCCCGATACTGCGGTAAATGTTACCGACAAAGAGATTAAACTTTATTACGACACTCACAAGGAGAATTACAGAAGAACTGCACAAAGAGACATTGAATATGTTATTTTCGACATTACACCTTCCGAAGAAGATTACAAGCAGGCAGAAGAATGGCTTAACCAGATCAAACCCGAGTTTGCAGCAGCTTCCGATCCTGTACAATTTATAAATACCACATCTGATACAAGGCATTCAAGTATTTATTTCTCATTAGATGAAATACCAGATACATTAAAAGATTTTGTGAAGAAAGAAAATAAAAACGAAGTGTTTGGCCCTTATTTCGAAAACGGCTCTTATAAACTTGCAAAGCTTATTGATGTAAGTTACAGACCTGATTCGGTTCATGCCCGACACATACTTATTTCACCAAAATCAAACGTTACTATTCAGAGAGCCAGACAAATGGCCGATAGCTTGTTAAAAGTTATAAAATCGGGAAAATCTTTTGAAGCAGTTGCTCGTGAAATTTCAGACGATCAGGGATCGGCATACAACGGCGGCGACCTTGGGTGGTTCAAGGAAGGCCAAATGATTACTCCTTTCAATAATGCATGTTTCACCAGCAATAAAGGTGAACTCAAAATTGTCGAGACAAACTATGGTGTCCATATAATCGAGATAGTGGATATCTCACCTAAAAAGAAAAAATATGATATAGGCATTGTTGAAAGGAAGGTAGTTCCAGCTTCTCTGACAACACAAAAAATATATAACGAAGCAAGCCGTTTTGCCGGTACGAACAATACTTATGAGAAATTTAACAAGGCAGTAGCAGAAGGTAAAATTAATAAAAGAATTGCCACCAATGTAACGCCCCAGCAAAAAACCTTGCCGGGCCTTAATCAACCAAGATATCTGATTATGTCACTTTTCCAGACGGAGCCTGGAAAAATCATTCTCGATCCAAATCAACAGGCAGTATTTGAGATAGATGATAAATATGTCGTGGCTTATTGTACAAGAGCTGTTGAAGAAGGAATTGCCCCCTTGAGTGAGGTAAAGAACGATATTCTTTATATTCTTGTAAGGGATAAGAAGGCCGAAAAAATATCTTCCGAACTGAACGAATTGGTAAAATCAGGCAAGACTCTCGAAGAAATTGCGAGGACAACAGGTTCTCAAGTAATGGAAGCTTCCCAGATAAACTTCAATTCTTATTCGGTACCAGGCGCTGGTGTGGAGCCGGCACTTATTGCCGCCGCAACGGTTGCACCCCAGGGAAAAATCTCATCTCCGGTAAAAGGGAATAACGGAGTATATTTACTTACTGTCAACAATGTAACCACAACTCCTGAAACCGATATGAAACTCTTAAAGGAAAGACTCCTATTAACCTACAGAATGAGAGGAATGTATGAAGCTTATGAAGCTATGAAAAAAGACGCAAACATTATTGATAAAAGGTATAAGTTCTATTGATAGCCTGTAATGATTTTTTCATTCGAGTTGACTTAATACTTAATAATATATATGCTTCTTTCTCTTAGAGGAATTTTTGAACTTAATACCAATGTCAATTACGATTTTTATAACTAAAAATCAGATTAGTAATCTCATTGCGTTCAAAATGACAAAAAGAGAATTGATTTGATGGAATACTGCTCCTCCAATCATGTTAATGATTCCGAGACTTGCCAGAATGAACATTAACAAATTGAACCCCAATGCAAAAAACATATTTTGTTTTATAATCGAAACTGCTTTTCTGCCCAATTTTATCGCTTCCGGGATTTTAGTCAAATCATCTTTTGCCAGAACAATATTTCCGCCCTCGAGGGCAATCTCGGTACCCGATCCCATAGCAATCCCAACATCGGCTTGAACTAAAGCAGGGGCATCATTAATTCCGTCGCCAAGCATAATCACTTTTTTGCCTGAGCCCTGCATTTCTTCTATCATCCCGATTTTATCCTGAGGCAACATTTCGGCAAAATATTTATCAATTCCTAACTCACTTGAAATTTTCTCTGCTATACTTTTATTGTCTCCGGTCATCATCCAGATATTCCTGATTCCTATCCTTCTTAAATTCTCGATTGTATCTCTTGCTCCTTCTCTCAACTGGTCACTCAAACATATTACACCGCACACTTCTTTATCGTGAGCAACTATTACCACGGTATGACCCTTCTGCTCTTCGGTGTGTATATAAGAAATAGTTTCCACCGGTAACTTAATCCCCTGTTCTTTAATTAAATTAAGGTTTCCTAAATAAACCATAGTATGGTCATATTTTCCAATTAATCCCTTCCCTTTTATTATTTCAATTTTTTCAGGTTCTTTCGGCATTATTCCAAATTCTTTCGATTTCTCCAGAATAGCCTCAGCCAGATGATGTTCCGATTTCGATTCCAGGACTGCCGCCAGTTCTATTATCTCTTTCTCGTCATGATTGTCGAATTTTTTTATCTCTAAAACCTGAGGTTTTCCTTTTGTCAGAGTGCCTGTCTTGTCGAAAATAACTGTATCTATTTTCCCCAGGTTTTCAAGATATTCTCCGCCTTTAATCAGAATCCCTTTCTTTGCCGCCTTACCAATACCAGCAACAACAGCCACAGGAGTGGCAATAATAAAAGCACATGGGCAAGCGACAATTAAGATGGTTATGGCTCGTGTAATATCGGCGGTTAACAATCCGATTATTAAGGCGGCAAGCAGAACGCCTGGAACAAAATACTGAGCAAACTTATCAGCCAGTCGCTGAGCATTGGCCTTTTTATTCTGGGCTTCCTGGACTAATTTCTGGATGCGGGATAAGGTAGTGCCCTCTCCAATTCGTATGGCTTTGATTTCAAAGTATGAGCCATCAGAAATAGAGCCTGAGAGAATCTCTTCTCCTTTTCTTTTAATAACAGGCCTTGATTCTCCGGTAATAA
>Ga0208940_1000690_pt1 | contig 40306 bp, 29 predicted proteins | sample AD_JPNNA6_MetaG_FD_184445 | JGI IMG/M metagenome (GOLD analysis project Ga0208940, IMG submission 184445) | Active sludge microbial communities of municipal wastewater-treating anaerobic digesters from Japan - AD_JPNNA6_MetaG (SPAdes) (version 2) | ecosystem: Engineered > Bioreactor > Anaerobic... | reverse complement strand
ATGGTGTTCCCCATAGCAAGCAATATGGTACAAATGGCGAAGCAACGATAATTACCAAAAAGATATACGAAGATGGCGTATTAACTGGTACTCAAGAAGTAAGTAACATTGTTACGACAGAACCAATACCAGAAATTACTTATATCTGCGAGAAACGTACAATGTGGGCAACATGTTACGACAAATCTTCTGTAAGACCTGGAGCAAGAACATACACAGGACATGAACTTGCGAAGGGCGTTGTAGCAGTTGATCCAAACTCTATACCTTTATATACAAATCTATACATTCCTGGCTACGGTTATGCTCAAGCTCTTGATATCGGTGGTGGTATAAAAGGTGAAAAAATAGATCTTGGTTATGATTATGGTTGTACTTCTCAATGGAGGACAGGATATACAGAAGTATATGTTCTATGCGATTAATTTCCGCTTTTTTTGAGATTTTTTCATCTATCCTTTGCATCAATTTGTGTCTGTGTAATAAATTCGATAGAAATAGATTTCGTTTTTTCCGTTTATTAATTCTGCTTGATTATAGTGGTAAATAATCATATACTATTGTTTCAGATTTAATTTTGCTATGATAAATCAGATGACTTACATTAAAGGATTCACAAAACCGGTATTGCATTATCATAACCCAGTATTTTATGTACCTGCTGGTGACGATACTCCCAACAAAATTAATATGATAGTTGAAATACCAAAAGGTTCTTTCAATAAGTATGAATACAATCCTTTGACAGGGTTTCTCAAGCTTGACAGAGTTTTGTATGAGCAATTACCTTATCCGATAGAATATGGTTTGATCCCTCAGACCTGGAATAGCGAAGATAACGATATGCTTGATATTGCATGTCTTGTCACTTACCCTACTACACCTGGCTGCATTATTTCAGTAAGACCTATTGGTGCCTTGATGATGAATGATAGCGGTGAAAAAGATACGAAAATACTCGCTGTGCCAGATAATGATATTAGATTTAGCCGGATTGACGATATTAAAGATCTCGACCAGCATAAAGTTGATGAGATAGCATTCTTTTTCCAGCATTACAAAGAACTGCAGTTTAAGTATGGTGTTTACAACGGCAAAACACCCAGAGTTATTGCGAAAGAATGGTGTAACGCAAAAGATGCTAAAAAAATTATTTCAAGATCTGTATTAGAATTCCAAGAGAAATTTCCTGAAGAATTTAAACAGATTTCTGAGGAATCATAGAAAAAAACATTAATAAAACTTCCGCTGGATACTTTGCTATTTGTTAGAAAACTAGTTTATTGCTATTTTGTCTGAGCCATTTTCGACGTTCTTTACAGTCAGGCAAATAATGAGTAACTAATTGCCAAAATAATCTCGAATGATTCATATGCCTGACATGGCAAAGCTCATGTATAATCACATAATCGATAATCCCTGCAGGTGCCATAATCAACTTCCAATTCAAGCTAATCGTACCATTACTACTGCATGATCCCCAACGAGTATGTGCTGAAGATAAACGCATTTTCTCGTAAGGAATATTTGTATATTTGCTAAGTTCTTTTAATCGTTTAGCAAGATAATTTCGCGCCAGATATCGATATAATTTTTGAAGTTGAGTTTTGTTGTTTGCGATAAAAACACCCCTATTTTCTGGAGACAGTTTTGCCGTAATACGTCGATCATTTTTAACATTTTCATCAAATCTGAGAGGATATTGACTTCCTAAATAATAAAAAAGCTCGCCATCAATATATTTATGCTCACGGTATTCGGGGATTTGTGAAAGTTTTTTTTGAATCCACGAAGATTTGCTTTTCACCCAACGAATAATAGTACCGTCATCAGTCAAAAATGGCGCTCTTACTTCGAGTTTACCATGGTCAATCAACAACGAGATGGACCTTCTGCCCAATTTTTTAACAACTTTTATGGGCTTCGCAATACCTTCTATTTCAATTTCTTTAATTCTTGGTGACATATTTCCCCGTATTATATTACATTTTCTCTGTTATTTCATTTTTCTAAGGTATGCCACCAACCAAATTGCGTTCCAATTAACACTATCCATGACTACCCTATCAATTATTGATTAACAACCTTCAGCACGAGCATTAGGACACACAATTGTGAATCGGGTAATCTTTATTGTACAGTGCATGGATTGTAATGGTGACGGATAATCTTGAAAATCAGAGCATGGTTATATAAGAAATTCTCACATATTATCTCTATGAATTCCATGAATAAAAGTCACATAGATCCTGAGGTATTTCTCCTAAAAATCTTGAAGGGATACGCCCAAATGGATCTCCTGCTCCTGTCATACGATTTTCAGCAAGAGTCATATACAATTTATCTTTTGCGCGTGTTATTGCAACATAACACAAACGACGCTCCTCCTCCAATTCAGTTGTTTCGGTAAACGAACGAGAGTGAGGCAGTAAACCCTCCTCCATACCCGAAATAAAGACCACAGGAAACTCCAAGCCCTTTGATGCATGTATAGTCATAAGTATTAGTCGGTTAGATTCATCCCCTAGCGCATCATTTTTGTTCTGTTCACTTTCGATCAAAGCAACGCCTTCAAGGAAGGCTTGTAAAGACTGATCATCTTTTTGGTAAGATGTAGCGACATTTATTAACTCCTCGACATTCTGTTTTTTAGATTCACCTACCTCGGTACCATCTTCGAGATACTCGTTATACTTTATCTGATCTACAATATTCTTTAATACTTTACTTGCTTGCAACTCTTTATTATTGAAATATGCATAACCAAATACTGAAATCACTTTACTAAAGTTCTCTAATTCCGGAAGTTTGTTTTCTATTTTGCTTATCAATTCTGGAGTATATCCTTCTAGTTTAAGATCTGAATTTTTTAGCCAATGAGCGACAATAATCAATTCACCAAGTGTACAACCTACTTCTTTAGCGCAAGCTACTAATGTTGATACAGATTTCGCACCCATTTTACGTGTCGGCACATTTATAACTCTGAGAATACTTAGTGTATCTTTAGGATTGTTAATAAATCTTGCATAACAAAGTAAATCCTTGATCTCCTTACGATCGTAGAATTTGAATCCTCCTACTAATTTATATGGTACACTCCTCTTAAGTAAAGCTTCTTCTATAGCACGGGATTGATAGTTAGTTCTATACAAAACTGCTATGTCTCTAAGCTTTCTCCCATTATCAACTAATTCTTCAATTTCATCTGCGATAAATTCAGCTTCAGTATGTTCATTCTCCGCCTGATACACAGTAATTTTGTCTCCCTCTTCTCGAGCTGTCCACAATGTTTTTTCTACACGCTCAAAATTTTGCTGGATGACAGAAACTGCAGCATGGATAACTGTAGATGTCGAACGATAATTCTGTTCAAGTTTTACGACTTTAGCATCTGGAAAATCATTTTGGAAATAGATAATATTCTTTACATCAGCGCCACGCCATTTATATATGCCCTGATCATCATCGCCGACAACACATAAGTTTCTTTCTGAACCTGCAAGCATCTTGATAAGCTCGTACTGCACTTTGTTTGTATCCTGATACTCATCGACAAGGATGTATTTAAATAGATCAACATATTTTTGTAACCTATCCGCATTCTCCTTAAATACTTTGACTGTATAATATAATAGATCACCAAAATCCACTGAGTTCATCTGGGAAAGGCGCTTTTGATACAACTCATATACTTCTCCAGCGACATCTTCATAAAAGCCATTGTAATATAATGAATAGTTCTCTGGTGAGACCATAGCATTTTTAGCCTCTTCAATATAATGACCAATCGAAGAAGGTCGAAATTTCTTTGGATCGTAACCTAACTCAACAAGAATCTCTTTTATTAAACCTTCTGCATCATCTGCATCAATAATATTATAATTATTCTCTAAACCTACTAGTTTCCCTTCTTTACGAAGTATCAATGCACAGATGGAGTGGAAAGTCCCAATAATAGGACCCTTTTCTGCAACTATACCGACCTTGGCGAGTATCTCTTCAACTCTGGATTTCATTTCTTCTGAAGCCTTTTTTGTAAAAGTGACAGCAAGTATATTGTACGGTTTGATATCTTTTAACGCTATCAGGTAGGCTATACGATTTGTAATAACACGCGTTTTACCCGAGCCAGCTCCCGCAAAAATAAGCAGAGGCCCATCAGTATGCATGACAGCTTCCTTCTGCTGAGGATTTAATTTATCGAATATTATTTCTTGGATATATTTTTGATCTGACACAGGAAGTATTATATCTTTTCGGCATACTTGCTGCCAACCCACCCGACCTCATTATTTCCGAATTTGATCTTATACCAACCGCTATCACTCGCTTCAAGAAACTCATAATATGCCCCTACATCAACATATCCGATAACTGCACATTCTACATATCCACAATTTCTTACAGACAAAACTGAGCTACCTGTTGGCAGTATTTTAACTACTGGTTTATCTCCTTTGGTTGTCTTAAATCTAATCTCAAGAGAGCTATTACTAATTTCTTGATTCGGTTCACTGATAACCTTAAATGATTCAACTGATTCCTCAACTGGCCCAAGACCTGATTGCATTTCAAAACTCATACTCACCTCTTCTCCAGGTAAAATAGTTTTATCTGTTATGCTCGTAGGCTTCGAGAAGGTATCCCAGACACCATTGACTGCAAACTGGCTACTTTTACCATTACTTGTTGTTACATAAATATAATCTTGATCTGTAAACCATGGAAAATCATTTTTGTTTACCAACTTGAAGGATACTTTTATTTTTTCTCCAGCTTTTACTTCTTTGTCATAGACAAGTTCTTTAATCTCTGCGACATAGTTTGCTTCTGATTTAGTGCTATAAAATGCAGTCGTAGCAAGTACGCGTGTAATATTAGAAGCAAAATTATCATTGATAATCAAAGTAGAAATTTTACCTATATATGGACCATCAAGCTTTTGCTCGTCAACAGGTTGCTTAATATAATTTAACTGTGCAACTTGTACATTGTTGCTTGAGATACCAAATGTCTTAGAAACATTTGAGATTAATCCACTCATTGATCCAGAAGCTTCATATGTAATATCCGTACCGTTGGATAGATATCCTATTAATACAACTCCTTGTGGAACCGTTAATTCTGGTACAGCTCCTGCCCATCCTCCTCGTCCTTGATAGATTTTACCGTTGCGATCAACTAAATAATTGAAAGGTATATCAGCAAATCCCTGACGAGTTATCGAATAGTAATATAATGCATCAACCCATTTTGATGAGTCTGACGCTAAATCTTCAGACTTTGTTTGCACTCGACTGATAATAATTTTAGTCGGTTGTAAATATTGTATCGTAGAAGAATTAGCAAGCGATACATCCAACTCCTGTTCTTCACGTGTAATAATATTCAACCCATTGATTTCGCTTGCTTTGACTTCAGACAAATCTTGTACAGAAATTAGCAAAATGCTTAATATACTAATACCGGCAGTGATTAATAGTTGAGATACGATATTTTTATTATGTTTAGTTTGAGCAGTATGCATAATTAATTCTATATTTTATCGATAAATAAATCAACTTCTTCACAAATCAACATTATTGATTTGTTTGCGTATAAGAACATTTTATTGGAGCATTAAATGGGAGTTGGAATACGATAAGTGTTAGTCACAAATAACCCTAGTATTTAGCTATAAATGTATAATTTCGAGAATATAATTCCAGTAAATTAATAAGAAAAGCATCAGAAACCAAATGAAACCTGAGATGAGCAAAGCCTTATCTTGCCACCAAAGGTCTTCGGGTCGTTCGGCGATGTTACCTTTAAAAACATTAACAAGATATCTAGTCAAGGAATAAAAGGCTACTGGGATTGTAAGTAAAAGCCAGTTGGAGTTTCTGATAAGTGGTGGTAATACTTGCACAATCCTGTAATCAATTACAGAAATAGCAAAACTGTAACAAAAAAGCACATACGACATAAATGTAACTGCAAATAGTCCTGCGACAATAACATTAAGTGAAACTCCGCTATACACACTCAATGCTGGACGATATTCGATAGCATTGTCATAATTGATTTCTGAAATCTCAGCTCGTCTTTTACCAAAAGAGATTAACAAGGCTCCTCCAATTATCGTAACTGCAAGCATAGCGGATACAGATATTTCTATCACGACAGCTCCAGCAAATGCACGGAAGATAAAACCCAAGGCAATTATAATTGTATCGACTATGCCTACATTTTTTAACCAGACAGAATACAATACCATCATAACAGCATAGCCGATTTGGAAAGCAATGAAATATTCCGAATGTAACAAAATATAACCTACTACTAGCGACAAAATAAGTAGAATAAATGATGTTGCTAAAGCGAACGGCTTTGAAATGGTGCCCGATGCGATGGGACGATATTTTTTGACTGGGTGATGCTGATCGTTTTCACTATCAACAATATCATTGACTATGTAAATTGCTGATGTAAGCAAACATAGTGCGATAAATGCATATAGATTGCGTAAAAAAAAATCTTGATAGAATATTTTACCGCTCAAAAATAAAGGTAAGAATACTATGAGATTTTTGACCCATTGTTTTGGTCTCAATAGCAGAAATAACTTGTATGCTTTGTAGTAAAATGGCTTTTTAGTCAATGGAATTACTTTTTTTACTGCTTTTATTTTGACTTGGTTGTTTGGAGTTTCCGCTTTTTCTTTCATTACTACAATATACGAGATTTTCTAGAACAATTCAAACATTATTAGTCCGTTTACGGTGTACTCTTCTCCTTCATACTTTGAGTTTCCTGTGCATGTGCCTCGATATATTGGTACTAATGTTTTTTCTGTACTGCTTGTGTTGAGATAGTATCCTATCTCATAGCCGTTTAAATCACATACTGATGGGACTGGAACATCAATTGGAATTTGTTCATAAGAGTCCCCAATTACTGGAGTTTCTTGCTCGCCAATTTTATCATAAGTTTGAGTAACAAAAGTAATCTTATCTGACCCAGAAACAAGTATATCATCTATCATTTCTTTATCAACTTGAACCTGATAAAATGATCTATCTTGATTGTATGAAAAGATATGGAGAGAGAAAGAAACAACTTTATCGCCTTCCAACGACACAAAGTCTGAATAATCACTGGAAGACAGCATAAATAATTTCTTACCATCAACGAGACGATTAAATGTATAGATATCTTGAGTCATAAATTTGCTAGAAAATGCAAATGAATACTCAGTGTTTATACCTAGGTATTTATTAAGGATTCGCTTAGGGAGTAACGAAGGATCACTCTTTATTGTTTCAAGATCTAAACCGAAATTTTGTAAGGGTATGCCTTTTTCATATGACATGTTTATTTTCTGATATCCAATGTCAAAGGATAAGTAATCGGAATTAAGACCGTCTGGGGATTCTTCTTTCTTTTCACCCCACCAAGTACAAATGTTCTCATAACATTTTTTATCATCAATAAATATATTTACATCAGATGCTAGATCTTCAAACTCTGAAGGATTGGAAATTATTATTATTTTATACAGTTTTAACTTTTCCTTAGGTAGTGATTGAATAGATTCATCTTGTTGCGCATAAACTTTATCTGTTTTGAGGATGTCATTCATTCCCGAGTTTGCAAGATATTTTACTGGTTCTGTATTTTTCCCAGAATTTACTACTATAGTGACAATGACAAGAAGTATTAGAAGTACTACTGCAGAAACCCAGATAATTGTTAACTGCTTTTTTTCTGTCATCTATTTACAGACTTAATTAATTAAATTACTAACACTAATAGGTTGTTTCTGGGGTTATTGAGTACCCCAGAAAGGTTTACACTCCTCAGTTATATCTCCAGGATTATCACCATAATAGCAGCTTAATTGAGAAACTCCGCATGTAGATTCAATAAACTTTTTTAGATCAAAACTAGATGTTTCAACGTGAATATGATCACCTGTCCAACAATCACTTTTTGATAGACCATGTTGTACGCGAGCTAATACTTGACCCTTTACTACTCTTGTATTTTCCATAATGCTCTGATCTGGAACAACATGCAAATATGTTATCGTATATTCTTTATCTCCAGTAGATTGAAATACTACCTTACCACCTGAGGTACCACCTGAGGAGAGTCCAGATTTTCCGCACTGGATATCAGTAGAAACAAATGTAATAATACCGTCATCTGGGGCTTTAATAATTGCGCTATTGTGAATATCTAATGAATGAACACCTCTAGCAAAAGAAACAGAATGGTATGTTTTAACACACACCGGATCACCAGTTATCTTATCGTTATAAGCTTTATCAACATATCCAAGAATACCCTGCCAACAAAAGAAGCTCTCATCAAACATACAATCTCCTTCTAAAATAACTGGTTTGTTATCTCCATCATATTCCCCATCAAATTCGCCCGTACTCTTTCCTACTGACTCGGGAGAGGAATATGACATAACAGCATCAATTGGAGTTACGTTTTTTGTTGGGTTTGATGTCAAAATTAATACATTAACTAGGAGTGCAAAAAATAAAATAGAAAGACCCCACAACATTGCTGTAAAAACTTTAAAAAGAGGTTTTGCAATCTTCTCAATTATTACAGGTGCTAATAAAGATAATACAACAGACAGCGCCGTACCAACTCCAGGAGCAAGGTTCAAAGCCTGTACTATTATTTTTACTGCAACATTAACAAGTTCCTTCATACCAAGCTTATTAGCAACAAAGTCTTTTACTGCCTTCCCCCATAACTCATTATTTTTAAATAATTTTATTAATGAGGCTTCAAGGAATTTTCCAAAAACCTTACTTTTAAGAAAAGGCACTATTTTGCCATCAACTAAATTCTTCCACAATCTCTTTGGTAAACTAAAGATTTTACCTAGAGCAGCAAATCGATTTAATTGCTTATAAAGTGCAGGAAATTTCTTTGAAATATTTGTAAGGATTCCAAATTTTAATTTTGGATTATCGTTAAAGAATTGAAGAAGGTTGACAATATTTTCGGGAGTCCATTTTTTTATATCAAAATTCCCCCCATCAAGAAAAATATCTATATCAAAACCATTTGTGCGGAGGAAATCGAGGAATTTCGGATTCCGCATATATCTGAACATACTTTCTTGAGCTTTGAATGCAAAATAGTTAAAATGTCCTCCATCCCATAACAGTGTTTTAAGAAACGATCCGGGGGTTAAATAATAATAGCCTGTCATGCTTGCGTAACGTCGATTGATACCCGCTCTATCTTGAACAAGGTCAGTTGCTGTTAAAATTTTATCCTTAGTATTAGTATATAACTTATAATCTGCCATGAGTCCCGGAGCAAAGGGTGAAGCAGCATCATAAAAAAGTTTACCATTAAGAAGTAGTTCACCCCAGTTTCCTTGCGATATCTGCTGGAGATTTGTGTATATAGATATTAATCGAGATGCAGTGAATTGATAGCTTCCTCTTTTCGAAAACTTTTTATAGTCACGCAACTCTTGTTGGAGAGCTCTAACTTCATTTCTAAGAATTGCCGAAGAAGGTCCACCAGCATCGATAAGATCGTTTAACTCTTTAATTCTAGAATTTATTGCAGTCTCAACTAGTTGATGATAAAACTTTGGAACGCCTCCAGTAGGATCGGTCAATAAACCCATTGTACCAGTGATACGAGATTGATTATTCGAATATCTCGCAAATGATTTATTAACATCTGCTATTATTCTCTGCTTTTCCGCATCAGAAAGAGCGGATGAGCTACTAATAATGCTAAGTAACCTTTGTGTCTCTCGCTCAAGATTATTTCCACCTCTGAGCTGGTTATAGTATCCATTCTGAGTCTGAGAAACACCTGCAACAGTTATAAAGTCGACAGAATGCTCGACATCAGCTTGATTTTCTCTTAACCTCATTCGCAATTTTTCTTTTTTTGCCTCTAACTCGCGAAAAAGCCGTTCTTGATCTTGATTTCTATTAGCTCCAAGATTTCTTAACGGACCGTACTGATTCATCAATTGTTGATATTCAGATGCAATTTTCTCATATTCGATTTTTAAGGAATCTAATATAGCTTCATGATACATTTTTCCCGCTTCTCGTGTATATCCTGGTGTTACAGCCATATCTATCTGTGAACCTTGTCCCCCTGTAGGTTCAGCATAGTAGTACCAGCGTTGCGCACCAGCATCCGCAGGTGAAAAGCGTTGAATAGTTTGTGTATATTGATCAAAAAGATCTTCAGCAAGTTCATCTGAATATTCTACAACACGACTGCTTCTTGGCTGACTATTAATTCTTTTTCTTAGTTGGACCTTAAATGCATCAAGTGCTACTGCACGAGTTGCTACAGCATCTGCAGAACCATATTGATCTGATCTCGTATATGCACCATGAATAAGATGTTTTTGTACTGAGCTATGTTCAACTGCTCTAGCAACAGTATTAGCTAGTTTTTCTTTCTTTCTTGTAGGCAAAGTGCTAACCCTAGGTGTAGAAATAGTAGAAGCTTTCGCAACATTTCTAAAAGCTGCGTCGTCTGTATTTAATGAGCTAAAACTACCAGCTGCAGTACCCATAGACCAGGCTTCTGCGGCAGAGATATTATGGCGCCTCTTCGCTGCAAGCATTACCAAGAGAGCATCAAGTGCCCGACCTGCTTCAACCCACCTACTTCTTTTCGTAGATTGTTTATATACCTCGAAAACTTTATCAACCATTGAATCCGGATTGGTAATAAAATTCGACATATCTTTGAGCTTAATTTTCATTTTTCCTACCCTGGTATTTTCACCTTTTGCAGCTAATGCTCTTGCCCCCTGTATTTCTACTACAGCGCTATCAAGATATGTATCACCTACCCAATCATTCATTGCCGTACCAAAGTACATTGCAGGTTTACTTACTAGCTCCACAAGTGAATCAGAAAGTAGATCAACTCCAGATGGGGAACCCTTCAATTTTATCGGTTTTGACTTATTAGGTTTACCTGAGGAAGAGTCAAAAACCATATCATAGATAGTATCAAAGGAACTTTTAAATTTTGAACCCTTTTTTCCCGCCATCTCTTAAACAATAAACTTTATTTTCCAAACATACCACCAATCAATGGAATCTTGGAGAGGTTTCCTCTTGTACCACCGATTGCTTCTTGTAGTCCCTTACCAGATTCAGTTGGGAATATGTCATTTAGCAACTTTGGTGCATCTGCAGCAAAATATATACTTGCTATAAAGACTCCTATCATTACAATTGATACTGATATCTCGGCTAAATCGCCACCTTGACCAGTAGTTGCCAATGTTCCATCCACCAAACCGTTAAAATGAAGCTTGACACTTGGAGTATTCATAATCAAAATCGGGATGTTTACAATTGCATATACTAATGGAAATGCTAGAACTGCTTTAATAGTTGAGAAAAACCAATTCTGTAAGAATTTGGTATTACCAGGAAAGGTACCAAAAGTAATTTGCAAAGGACCCGTTACGGTATTGATTATTATTGATAGGTAGGATTTTATCAAAGTTACAAATACCTTGATACCACCAGCGATAATAACAACTTCGATTGCAATAATAATAAAGTTGAAAACCTGTACTACGGGCACAAACACTAAAATACCCTGTATAAAAGGCAATACCCAAGAAATAGCCCCAGATGATATACCTTCCCCACCTCCACTTCGAGTTAGAGCACTCATTAATTGCGCCGGAGTTCCAACTGGAGTTTCCATTAATATCCCATTATCTACAGATTCAAAACCATACAGTGTAACAACCATATTAGTTAATAATGCACCAATATTTAGCAGAATACCGACTATCGAAAAACAAAAAGTAATAAGAACTAGACCAATTAGAACATTAGGTAATGTATTCATAACTGTAACAGCTGTTTGTCCTCCAAGTTTCTGTCTAAACATTATCATAAAACCAGTTACCACAAGTACAAGAACAAAGATCACATAAGATACAGTCTGGAAAATATTATAAAATTGTATTATCCCGTTATCCTTAAGGAAATCATAACCACTTGCTGCATATACGCTAGTAGATGAGGTGTAACCTGGAACCCACTCACTCTGAAGATATGCCACAACATCAACATTGGGTTGTGATTCCATAGACAAGCTCACAGCACTATCGGTAAGCGAAAGTAAACTTACCTTAGCACTTGGATCTACATTAGGATCATTTATCATTGCGTACCCACTCTCAGTAATCTCTGGTGAAATCATATTAATAAGTTTATTGAGATACTGTTTAGGAGGTTATTGACGAGACACTGGATATTAATTCCATCACTTACTGATAACGTTTTACACTTTTCTGTTTCAACTTCCCAGACCTTGTTTGTGTCTATCCTTGGAAGGCTTTCAGTATCTATACCACCGTAAGAATTATAAGCATATGCATTATAAGAAAAGAAAAACAGAAATATTGCACCTGCGAAAAGGAGTGTTGTATTTAGATATTTCCTATATTTCGATACTTTTATTCGCTCAAGAAACTTAAGAGACGAGAGAACAAAGTCGAATATTCTGTTTATAAAATCTTTTAACATATCTATTTATAAATAAAATTAATTTTTAATCCTTTCACAATCATAATAATCACAAATAGCGTCCATATATTCATCATATGTCATAGTAGAGAAACTACCTGGCTCTTGTTCTGGCGACATAAATGATGTCGTATCATAATAATGCGATGCTAAAAATGAAGCATTATAAAAGCAATTAGTATTTATTGTCTCTCCACATGCTACAATCTGGCATTCAGTAACAAAATAAGGATCTTTTACTGGAGCATCTTGTACTTTTGAATCTTCTTTCGAACTAATGTCAGATTGAAGTATATCATTAACATCATTTGGGGACAATAAGATAGCCCTTTGAATATCTGCACCAAAGTCTCCCCCAGTATTTCCCGCAATTGAATAATTAGATCCCGTCAAAGCAGAAATCTCAATGCCATATACTGTATTAGTTCCACATGAACCTGTTAGTATACAATCAGCCACATTAAAAACCTTACTTAAAATCACTTCAGAAGCTGAAGAGTTTACAGAATTGAATGTGGTTACTGTTTTACCACAAGGAACCACAAGCAATTCTTGCTCCTCCACTTTAAAAGGATTACATTCTCCCTCATTATCTCGAAGTACCGCCGAATTTTCTATGCTAACGGGTGCAATTACAGATTGTCCATATAATTTCTGGAAATAATTATCCTTCTCTGGATTTTGATTAATACATTTATTAAACTCATCTGATTGACAATAACTTTCATTCGGAATAAAAGTAACCGTATCCTCAACATTTGTGGATTGTGCCTCAGTACCTTCTTCACTAGAAACATATTTTGGCATTACCTTAATACCAAAAGATTCGTCATCTCCCAAAGCATTGATATCAAGGCCAAAACTAAAATTTGGAGGATAATTACCTGTATAGAAAGGATTTCCAGAGATTGAACCAAACTTTGCAAAATACTGACAATCTCCATCATCATCACATATTTTAACTGGCGCTTGTGCTTTACTACCAGAGCCAGAGATCCCAGCATAAGCAATAGGTGCTGTAATTTTCTTAATTTTTATCTCACAATTTTTACTTATCTTTGCCGGCTGATTTAAACCAGGATACGCGTTATAAAATGCAGCTGCTTCGTCAGTCATATTTGTTTCAGATGAACTTTCAGAACAAAGCATTTTCACTCCATCACTTATACTTCGTGCCGGGCTGATACTTAACGGATTAGAACAACCATTTCCGCTTGCAACCCCTAATACCTCCGTCTGAGTATTTTTTTCAATATATTGATTATCACCAAATATCGTACTAGTAATTTTTTTATTTTGCGAATCAAGACTAACGGTAAAACTATCTGTCTTTTCTGTTTGATCTAGTAGATAATCCTTAATAAATATACCTAGAGAAGCTACCAAAGAAAATGCTAGTAGAGTAAGTAATATTTCTTTTATTGACAATTTGTGTTCAGTCCTATTTTTTTTCATATGTCTTTTCTCAATTATTTTCGTTATTATAGACTATTTATCATTTTATTTCTATTATTTCTCTTTCCACGAATAGGAATAACCAGAATTAATGCCACTAAAATAATTGCAGGTAAAGTAAATATTAAAAATGTGGGTGATATTCCAGTTTTTGGAACAACAACTACTGTTCCAGCTTCACCCCCACCAATACCAGCACTAACACCCGGAACATCAGTTACAGCACCGTAAATACCATAGTTTGATAATGCCGCTAATTTCGAAGTGGTGGTCTGAATTGTCTCTTTTATAGGTACAGTGACGAGAAGATCATCAAGTTGTTTTGTCTTCTCAACTACCAGATCAGCCTTAGCCATCCCGGTAACACCAACAGACAAATCATCATTGTCAGTAAATGCAAAATAATCTTCACCTGTTTGTGTTCTCACATCACCGACACTCATTATCCAACTTCCATTTGAATCAGGTATTGTAGAAATTTTTGTAGAGGTACCTGTTGTACCTGTACTATCTTTATCTGTAATAAATGCAGTTACTATAAGATCTGTAGGCTCATCGATATTTGTTACCTTACCTGTAACAGTTTTATACGGAGGAGGATTATCTGGTATTGCAAAAGTAGTAAGTTCATAAGGAACAGTATTATTCTTGTATGTATCAGAACCTGAATGAACCTCATAATAATATTTCGTTTCAGGGGTCAATCTCACGATATCTACTTGATGAGCATAATATTTACTTTTTTCTAAAATACTATCTCTTGAATCTATCGCCGTATTGGAAAGATTTGCAGAATCTGTTGAAAATTTAACATAGCCCTCTTCCTCTTTGCTCGAGACCCAAGCTACAGTAAACCTCGTATCAGTAACATTTGTAATAATTATTGAATCCTTACCTGTTTTCACATCAGGTAATATTATTTCGTTTTGACCTCCCAATGTTCCGACGGGAACTTCTACTGTAGTTGTATAAAGACGCTCTTCCTCTTCGACAGGCTCCTCCTCAACGGGCTCCTCTTCAGGTTCTTCTTCTACAGGCTCCTCTTCAACAGGTTCTTCCTCGACAGGTTCCTCCTCGATAGGCTCTTCTTCCACTGGTTCTTCAGCGATTGGAGGTTCCTCTTCGACAGGAGTTGCGATTACAAAAGTATTGCCACTGGGAATTTGCGATACTATTGAAGTCGCTTCGGTAAAAGAAAGATTCACATTTGCAGAAAGTTTTCCGGATGATTCAAAAGTATCACCATAATTGCCTTTATATATAAAACCATTACCGTTTTCATTTTGACCCAAAATTATTATTTCTGTAGTATCTGTAAAATCCAAAGTAGATCCATCGCTAACTTTCTTTAGTGTTGAAAGATCGGCAATCCAGTTTCCCCCTGTTCTTACCAACGCAGAAACAGGATGAGTTTTCGTCGATCCACCTGTTGTAATAAATACGATTGTATCATCACTCGGAGATCCCGCTATGCTTCCATAAACAGGGTCAGGCACCGGCGCATAAGTATCGACAGCTAGCGTTGAGAATGCGAATGAGTACCCAGACTCCAAAACATAATCTTTACCATCACTAGTAACTATGAATGTATAGTTTGTTTCTGGTTCTAATCCCGTAATCTCAACAAAATGTGTATACCTTGCTCCTGAACCTCGTGTATCCACTACTGGAGATGATTCGGGAGTAGTCGCAACCTGTCCAGCTACGGGAGCAACATTGTATCTTACAGTTCCTTCGGATTTGACCTCCGTGAACCATGATACGGTTACTGAAGTAGCCGTTACATTACTCACTATTACATCTTTTGGAATACCCTCGATAGATGCCTTTGTAATTAGATTGATAGCAAAATAAGTAGCAAATGCCGTTAATGGTATACCTATGAGAAGAATTAGGAATACAATAATTGCATTTTTTTGTTTTGGATTAATATACATAGTTTTTACTCTAATACTTTTCTATAATCTATGGTTCACACTGATTTATCGTTACGATATTTGATTCGCCTCGCTTCCTCTAAGACTACGTGTTAACTCGCTTGCTCACAGATATCATAACTTCGTTACGATATCTGTTTCGCTTCCTTAATAATAATAGATATTGAGAAATTTCTCAATCTATTGTAAGATATTTTTAGAGAGAGTTCACATAATATCTCAGCCACTTTTGTTATCATAATTGTATTACACAAGTGAGCATTTTTCACTGCCAAGGACAGAGGGCTTATATATAATATTTTTTGAACTTTATAAAATGAATAAAACAAAAAAAGAAGATCAGATAGAAATTAATATTCCTACAGGTGGAAGCATATTAACCCCTATCGCGATTCTTATTGGCTTTGCAATGATTGCCGGTGCGATACTGTTTGCAGGTGATAAGATTACAAAAGAGATATCTGCTCAAGGTAAGACTACTCAAGATACAGAAGTAACTCAACAAGTTCAAGATAAAATTGAGATTACTGAAAAAATGATCGATTCACTTTTTGATCAAGAGGTTGTCAAATTTGGAAATAAAAACGCAAAATTAACTTTCGTAGAAGTTAGCGATCCGAGTTGCCCTTATTGCCATGTCGGAGGTGGATACAATCCAGAATTAGCTTCCTCAATTTCCGGAGGCGCTTTTACTTATAAAACTGAAGGTGGTTCATACATTCCGCCTATGCAAGAGATAGAAAAGTTAGTAGAAGATGGTAAAGCATCATTTGTATATCTTTACAGTAATGGACATGGTAGAGGTGAAGTTGCTGCACAAGCTCTTTACTGCGCTTACGACAACGATAAATTCTTTGAAGTTAATGCAAAATTAATGTCAAATGAAGGATACAAGATGATCAACGATACAAATAGCGGTGGTAACACAATGAAGCCAGAAGTGATGGCAGAATTTCTTAAAGATACAATCGATTATCAAACAATGTATGATTGTTTAAACAGCGGAGAATACAAAACTCGACTTGCAAAAGATCAGGCATTAGCTGATTCTCTTGGGGCAAAAGGTACGCCAGCTTATATCGTCAACACTCAATTATTTAGTGGTGCTCAAGATTACAGTAAGATGTCATCACTAGTAGATAGCATTTTGAAGTAACAAATCCTAACAGAGTATTTGCGAATATTGTAGATAGAAAGGTCGGTAGTAATACCGACTTTTTTTGCGCTTTAAAAAGCAATAATTTATGAATCCTAAGAATCAACTCTATATCAATAGCTTTACCTTGCTGAAAGTTTTGGGACATAATAATCGAGACCATTATTATCTTGTCCTGCAAGCTCAAAATCATCGAATATTGGTGACAATATTGGTTTAAGTTCGAGCAGCAATTTATTCATAACATATCTTATCTCCCAGTGAGCTGGTTTATCACATCTAAGAGAAAATATGTGTCTCCACTGTCGAAAGTTTGCACTCACTACAATATCTGATTTTAAGCCATTGGGTAGAATTTGCCGCGCATCCTCAGCTGGCCAACCAGCCTTACGCAATGCACGATAATACTCTGCAATATTTTCACTCATTTGCTTAAATGAGACATTATCCCCATTGGATAAAGTTACTTTTTCATTAATATCTTGATGTCCAGGAGCTACAACCTTAATCTGGAATCTATCAAGATCAATTTTTTCATCTCCTGATTTAGCATAATCAACATATCTTGTTGACTCTTGAGAGAAAGATGCCAATCTATGGCGGACAACTTCATGTGTGAAACCTCTTGAAACATTAAAAAATTTAACTGTAAGATTACTGTGTTCAATCACAGAAAGATGGCCAAGTCCCATTATCATTTTAATGAATTTACGAGAGGTTTCCTCAGTAATTTCTCCTTTAAAAGATTGATAACAAGTTCGTCCAGCTTCTTCAATATTTTGTAATTGACCAATAAGATTCTTTGGTGAGGTCAAGAGTTTATAATCACCTTTATTTTGATAGATTTCCATATTATTTTCATTACAATTTATTTATCCAGCAAAAAAGAGCGAGCAACATACAGATAGCAGAAAAAAGAGCGCATAAAATATTTTAGAAAGCATTATTTCCCAGTAAAATCTTTCTTTAATTCCTTTCCCTGACAATCAAAGTTCTTATACATCTGACTTTCTTTTACTTCCATATCACCCAAATATTTACTGTTTAAGCCGGAAGAACCGTAAGGTTTTTCGCACGGCTGATCAAGTTCTTCAAAAGCCATCTGAGCTATCTTCATCCCGGCGTATATTTTAATTGGGATATTGTTTAAGTTACATATTTCTAAAGTCATCCTTAAGCAGTTCCCTGGATCAAGAAAACCTGCTGTGGCATGTATTATCAAACCTAATCTTGCAAGTGAACTCTTACCTTCCAATCTCCCAACATATTTATCGTTTACGCCTGTAATCTCGACAATGTTTGCGAGGATAAAATCTCCTGGTTGCAAGACAAATGCTCCACCGTCACCCAAATCATAAGTAATCATCTCCTGTTTGACCGGAGATTTAATATCAATAAATGTAGCTTTACTACGATCCATTGACATAATTTTGCTACCCATATGTAAATCATACGAAGCAGGCTGTAAGTTACGCTCATCAAAAGGATCAATTACTATTTCACCCTTTTTGATAAGCTCCTTAATTGTTTTATCTGAAAGTATCATGATCGATTATATCAGTACAGTATGGGTATTTGGCAAGCAATAAAATATATAAATTTATTAGCAAATAATTATTGCTTTTCTAAAGACAATAATTTGGTCTATGCTTTATTTTGTAATCTATAAAATTTCTAGTCTTAGTAGAGTAAATCTTTTACGTTTTACACGCAGGTTAAGTTATCTTGAATATATCCGACCAAATACAGTTGGCGACCCGTTACCATCACTATCCACGGGCTTGTTTTTACAAATAGCATTTTTATAGTATCGTGCAAGCGATACTAAAACACATATAAGCTTGGGTAGTCATGGAAAGTTCACCGTGCAAAGCAAAACGGTCGGTGGCATACCTATAAAAATAGAGTTCCTATAGATTATTTCTTGAATCTTGATACGAAAGAAGTAAAGCTTTCGATAGTATCTGCGATAGATGTTATTAAACCACCTACTCTACCTATTGGATTTACAATTGATGTACGGACATCTTCTAACATGGATTGAACCGAGTTTACAGTTTCATGGGCATCAACCAATATCTCGTTTGAGCTCTTAATCAAGGTACGAGATTCAGCAACTGTTGTAGCAGCTTCCTTCATAACCATAGCAACATAGTAGAGTATCAAACATACTAATATTGTTAATGCACCAATTACAAACATCCAAAATAAAGCTGGGATCTCATTACCTGTCATTTTTTTCTCAATAATATTTTAACATTTCTAGTATACATTAAGAGTAACAAAATTTCCATATCGAAAGATTTCTTTTTTATCAATACTCGTAATCCCACGAGTAATTACTGTTATATTCATTCGTATAATCTTTTGTACTGTTAATCTCCCTTTCAAACCTATCAATATGGTTATAACCTCGATTAATACTGTCGATATCATCCTGTGTATATTCGCCGGTAAAATTTTCCTTATCAAGAGGCTCATATGCACCACTTGGGAAGTAAAAGCCTAAGGTTAATCGTGTGGAATCTGCAATTTTCCATTCGCCATTTTCAAGAATCACGGTTATTGTTTCGTTAAGACTATTCGTTAACCCAGAAAATGTGAAAACCATATCACCAGAGATAAGATAAAATTCTTGATCCTCTATTCGCTCATTCTCAATATAATAGCCCGGTACAATCTGAGGTCCACCATCAGTATAACTATAACTTGTATTGGCCTGCATAAACTCGGTGATGTCGACATTAACCAACTTACTTCTATCTAATTCGACAGTATTTGAAGACCAATAGGCATCATATGCTTCTTTATAATCACCCTCTGTAATCTCAACAGAATACGATTGTGCAAAGTTTTTTAGATCTTCATCTAATTTTTGACTCCAATAGGAATCTCCTTCCTTATCCTTGAATAATTCATCTAAAAGAGCCTTATTATTGGATTTAGTAATATTGTAAGACTGCCACTTCATTTCTTGATCCTTTATCCTGTTATTATACCGTTCCTCCAACTCATCAAGTACAATTAATTTTTGTGTATTTGTCATATCTGGGTCTTGAGCCAATCTTACTAATACAGGTATAACCTCATCATTTCGTTTGAAAAGATAGAACACGTCAATTTGTTGAGTTTCTTTAAACCTTTGATAGTTTAGTTCTGCAACAACTCTATCCATAGGCAATAATATAAATGTCGCACAATAAAGTATTAATGCAATACTAAACGAAAGGTTAAGTAATCTTGATGTTCTTTTAATAAACAATGAAATAATTACAATTAAAAGCATTATGGAGATAAATATTTCAGTAATAAGACCGAACATACGCAATCCTGTAAATCCATATGCTTCTTGTAACAAACCTAACCTCATAAACGCGGAGTAACCTATCAACATTGTTGAGAGAACTAATACGACACTATTTATCTTAAAAAGTAATTTATGCGCAGTTGTAATAATCTGAGTTTTTACGCTCAAGACCATTGTTATCAAGAAAACAAGGAAAGATACCACTGATAATTCACCAAATCCTCTTCGAGCATAATCTGCATAATTCAATGATGCTTCTGATCCAATAATATTCTGTTCTCCGCCAAACAAGTACTTTATCTGGAAAATCAAGAATATTACAAATACGATGTTTAGAGCAAAGAGGAAAACTGAAACTGAGATAGCATCCCAACTTCGTTTAGGAGATTTTAATTCTTCTTTTTCCTTATTAGCCATCTGTCTCGCAAAATAGCTATCACGACTTGCGACACCATAATAATAAATCATGGAATATATTGATAGTATAATCGCGATAACGATCTTTGAGAGAGTGGACATTGCTGTACTAAAATCAGCAAATATGTTACCGAAAGTATTTTTTAAGAAATCTTGAACAAAATCTGCAAAAGCCTTATCCGCAGACGATAAAAGTATTGTAAAAAGTATAATAAAAGGTATTGCAACTAATAAACCTATTACTACTCTACCTGCAACTGATTTAAATCTTTTGTTTTTAATAAAATCAAAATTAAGATTCTTGAAGAAGTTTGATATTTCTGCAAACCAGTTAATAATAAGATGGAATGGCAAAGAAAAAAATGAAGTGAACCCAAATCCCTTGACTACTCCTTTATTATATGTTGCCGAAACAACAACTGCATAAAATACAAGTAACAGTAAGAATGCTGGAACTAGAATCCATTGTTCCAATCTATATAAGAATGCCCCCGATAAAGCTAGTCCAAAAAACATCAGCATATAAGTTAGGTTTATTGGTACTTTTCTTTTTTCATCTGTCAGTGAGGACTTTTCTGAACTATCGTTGTAAATATTATTTGTAATTAGAGGCAATAATGCAGTAATCACCGTTACGATAAAATAAAAAATCAGATGAGATATGCCTACTTCCTTCCAACAAAATAAATAAGTAAATACAATTCCTAATATTGATCCAGCAATAAAAGAAATTTGTGAGATTATTTTATTATGATTATTTATTGTCGGTCGATTCTTTGAACCTGTTTCTGACCGGTCCTCATTATTATTATCTTGTGTTATCAACTTCTCTTTCGATTTTTCTGTTTCTGTCATCGGATTTTATTATAAAAATTATATATATACTATATACGAAATGTTACTAGAAAAGTAACATCTTCGCAAACCGATTATATTAACACGTAAAAATTCAATACTTAATGTCAAATATATAGTATAATACATACATGCAAAAAACGAGTGAATATAAGTACTATATTAGACATAATGCAAAAAAAGGCATGGTTGTTCATTTAAGTGATCAAGACAGTGAACGAATAATAAATCTTAAAACAAATCAAATCGGAGACGAAATTTTGATCTACTCAAAGAATAACTTTTATAAAGCAGAGATTCTTGATATTGGTATATCTTCAGTTTCAGTCAAAATCCTAGAAGTCATCGAAAAAGAAATAGATGATATAGAATCCCGAAAGACGGGTAAAAGCTTATATGATACCCAAATTAGTTCAGCAGAAAGCAGCAATCCGGTGGTTGAGAAAAAATCCGCAAAGAAAACTTCTCTAGAGAATCAGAACAGATTAATGCTTCTATATTCTATAATACCTGAGCGAGAATATCGCTATGCTCTTGAAAAAGCTATAGAGATTGGCACAGATTATATTGTCCCAATCGTAAGCGGTTATTCATATATTAAATATTTTGATGCAATAAAAGCTCGAAACAGGTGGCAGGAGATAGTATCTGAAGCTGTCGACCAATCTCGTACAAATTCTGCAGCCATTTTAACTGGTATCGTTAAGATTGAAGATCTAGATAAAGATTTAGATAAATATTCGATTAGATATAAACTTGGTAATCTGGGGTCGGATACAATTGCAGATATTGATAATGATAAGAAAATCGGAACAAAGGCTACTACAAAGAAAGAGGAGAAATTAATATCTGATTATAACCCTGAGAGAATGCAAGTGAGAGTCGCATTAGCGACAGAAAATCTTAACAAAATGGATTTCTACCATTTCGTTCAATCAATCAAAGAAGCTAATGAAAAAAATATTGATTACATTGTTGCCATCGGTCCAGAAAAAGGTTGGGATTCAAATGATATTAAAGTACTTAAGGAAAATAATTTTGTTTTCGCTCAATTAGGTGATAATATTCTAAGAGCAGAATCAGTTGGTTTGGCAGTTGGAACAATTGTCAAACTTACTTCTGATAGAAAGTAAATAAATTTAGTTTTAGTTATATGTTTGAGCAAAAAAAATATGTATTAAACCGTAAAATCATGCAATTTATCGGAGCTGTTTTTGAGATTAAAGACGAATCTGATAATTTAGTTGCATATGTTAAGCAGCAGGCATTCAAGTTGCGAGAAGAGATAAAAGTATATAGTGACAAAGATCAATCAAATGAACTTTTTGTTATCAAAGCCCGCAATGTATTAGATTTTTCAGCAAACTACGATATTATCGATTCTAAAACTACAAATCGTATTGGTGTTTTACAAAGAAAAGGTTTTAAATCTATCGCCCGTGATGAATGGATTGTTAAGAATTCTCAAGATGAAGAGATTGGTATTTTACAAGAGGATTCAATGGGCATGGCAATGATACGAAGATTACTCCTAAATCTGATACCTCAAAATTATGACTTGAATATAAATAATAAAAGAGTTTGTGATTTGAGACAGATTTTTACTTTTTTTGGATATAAACTAAGTATTGATTTGTCAGAAAATACTGAAGGCAAGCTTGATCCAAGAGTTGCAATAGCAGCAGCAATACTACTTGCAGCTGTCGAAGGTAAACAAAGCTAGAAAAAAGATTGTGTTTCGTAATGTTTACTTAGAATCGGATTAATGGAATATGTTATTCTGATTATTTAATAAAGGAATTGTATTGCTCGGTTTAGGAAATTAATACTAGAAAAACGATACAATCTATAAATTTTATGAAGATAGTAAGAAGAGTACCAAGTACTCAAAACAAAAAAAATAAAAATAAAACTGTTCAAAGATATTACACTAAGGCAGATATTTTTTTATCACGTATTGCTAGCATACTTAAAGTCCCGAAAGGTACCGTCAAAAATCTTTTTAGCGAAAGATCTGTAACAGCAATCCGTATCAATAGTGTCATCGGAAAGCCAGAAGAAATCTATAGCATACTTACAAAGAAAGGTCTCAAGATGACTAAAGTACCTTGGGCACCAAATGCTTACATTGTAAATAATCGTGACAAAAGTGATCTAGGTGATACACAAGAATATGCTAAAGGACTCTTCTATATTCAAAATCTTTCTAGCATGATGCCTGCAGTTGTCCTTAATCCCAAACAGAATGAAAAGATATTGGATATGTGTGCCGCACCTGGAAGTAAAACTTCACAAATGGCTGCAATGATGAATAATCTTGGAACAATAATTGCAAATGACGAAGATAGTTGGAGAGCTCAGAAACTAAAAGATGTACTTACTCAATTCGGAGTAAAGAACTGTGAAATAAAAGTAATGCCAGGACAAAGTTATGGCAGAACATTCAATATGCATTTTGATAAGATTTTGCTTGATGCTCCTTGTAGCGGTGAGGGACAAATCTACCTTAAAGGTATTAATCCACTACGTTTTTGGAGTTTAAAGAAAGTCGGTGCTATGTCAACGATACAAAAAGAACTTATTGAATCAGCATTTGGTGCACTAAAAGTTGGAGGAAAATTACTTTACTCCACCTGTACATTAGAACCTCAAGAGAATGAAGCTGTCATTGATCACTTACTTACAAAATATAAATGTGCAAAATTACTCGATATTGATCTGATAAACTCACCTGAATTCAGAGAATATAAAAAGGAGACTAAACCTGCACTAACTCAATGGGACCAGTATAAATACGATGATTCAATTTCAAAATGCGTAAGAGTTTATCCGGGAAATCGTATGGAAGGATTTTTTATTGCACTTATCACCAAAACATGTTAACCCCATCGCAAATCACAGAGATATATGACCAGTACGCTGACTATGTATTTAGATATTTCTTTTCTCACGTTAACAGTAAAGAAGTCGCAGAAGATCTTACTTCACAAACCTTTTTCAAATTAGTTGATAAATCTGATAAGTTTGATATACAAAAATCTTCTCCCAAAACATGGCTTTTTAACATAGCGAAAAACACACTTATAGATTTTTATCGTAGAGCTGACAGGAGAAAAAACAGAGCGTTTGATGATAACCTTGATGAAAATATTGATTTATCTTCCAATAATTGTAATAAAGAGATGGAGTTATCCGTACAATTGAGTAGGAATAAAGAGATTTTATCGAAAATAATAATTACACTTGACGAGGAAGAACAAAAAATTATCTTTCTGAGATTTACACAAGAGTATTCCTACGATGAAATCGCAAGCGAACTTGAAATATCAGTAAATAAAGTCGGTGTGAAACTTCATCGCATAATCGGAAAGATGAGAAGAAAATTGAAAAAGTATAACCTAATTGATCATTTTGATTTATAATATTAAGGAATAATATGAAGAGCTCGAAACAAGAAATAGAAAAATTTAATAAATTCGAAGAAATATTGAAAGAAAATCTAAATTGTTCCGTACATATAGATAAGGATTTCAAAGAGGACCTAAAAACAAAGCTTCTTGAAAAATCCATATCTAATTTGTCAGAGCAATCTAAAATGGACGAAAAAAAGAAAGTCCGAATTAATTTCTTACCAAAACTTGGTATAGGTTTACTTGTATTTCTAGCAATAGCTGGGATCGGTACACTCACCTATCTCGGTCTAACAGGCAAAATAAATTTTGGTAAAGAAAGCCGATATGCAAATAATTCAGAGGATAGTGCTAACACAATTGCAAAGCTATATATTATTGAAGGTGATGTTACATTAGTTCGTGATGGCAACACTTCAACATATAATAGTGGAGTTAGTTTAGAAGCAGGTGACGAAATAACTACTTCAGAAAATAGTATTGTAGATATTACGGGAGATTTCGGAAGACTAGCCCTAGATTCCTCAACAAAAATCGTAATTAACGAAATGAATGGTTCTCCATATCCATATGTAAAAGATGGTACGGTGTTTATTAGTTCATCAACAAATTATGACAAAGTTATTTACGCTAAAACTGCAAACGCAGAAATAACGTTAAAAGAAGGTTCTACAATTATTTCTCAAAATGGAGAAATTAATACTACTTCACAAGGATTATTTCCAAAATTTCTTAACTTAATAAGTTCTCCCGCATATGCTTCTAATAATGATCAAAGTACAAAAGTACTTAACATAAATGGTGAAATTACTGTAACTGCAAGCAATAAGGAAGTTAAACTTGAAAAAGGTCAAGAAATTGTTATCGAGGACAGAACAGCACTCGATCCTGTTCTAACTTCTAAAGATTCATTGAAGACTGATTTTTATACAAAAATTGCTGAAAAAGAAATAAACGAAGGCAAAGATCTTGGTATTGGAGCTGATCTAATCGCCCCAGTTGTTAATATCATTTCACCAGCAAATGGTTCAACTGTTACAAATAAAAATATCGATATTAAATTCGCTTCAAACGAGGATGGATGGTTTTTGAATGAGAATCCTTGGCGAGAAATAAGTGCAAATGCAGAGAATAATTACAATCTAAATCTAAATGAAGGAGAAAATAAAATTGAACTAACAGTAAAAGATAAAGCGTACAATCGTACAATAGTATCAATTACGATCAATTATCAACCTGAAGTATCCAATCCGGTTACTCCTCCAGTAGTTAATCCACCTGTAAATCCTGTAGAAGGAAGCATCACTCTATCAGGCTCTGCCTATGAAGGTGGCGTAAACCTTAATTGGTCTGTGACTAACTTATCAACTGAGCATGGATTTAAGGTAGTGTATTCTACTAATGCAAACCCAGTTTACCCAGGCAATGAGTACCAATATTTAAGTAATCCAGATCAGAGATCAACAACATGGAACTTACCTGCAGGTACATATCACTTCAGAGTATGTAAATACAATGGTGCAGGTACATGTTTATTGTACAGTAATGACATAACCTTAACAGTACAACAAGCTACACCTGTAAGTATCGTACTTAGTGCAACACAAGTAGCAAACGGTATAAGCCTAAACTGGTCAGTTACAGGAACATCAAGCAAAGGATTCAAAGTGGTAAAAAGTGAGAATCCAAATCCTGTTTATCCAGGCGATGACTATCTATATTTTCCAGATCCAAATACACGAAGCACAATCTGGGATTTAACAGATGGCAAGACTTACCACTTCAGAGTATGCGAATATCTTGGAGGTACTTGTGGAGTATATAGTAATGATGTTGTTATACAAGCTCCTGTAAAATAGCTTTAATAACGCTTTAAAAGCATTGAGTTCGTTAACAGTATCTGATAGATAATATTAAGGGGGACATAGTCCCCCTTTTATTTGTGAATATAAAAAATACTAAATATTATTTATATTATAACAGCTTCTTTCTATTCAGACTTTGGATTTAAAGCTTTTTTACTCAGCTTGATCTTACCTTGATCGTCCACTGCCATTACTTTAACTTTGACAACTTCACCGACATTTATTACTGTGTGAATATCCTTTACAAAGGAATCGCTAAGTTCAGAAACGTGCAATAGTCCAGTAACACCAGGAGCTAATTCAACAAAAGCACCGAAATCAGCCAATCGTGCAACCTTACCTTCGTAAATCTGTCCAACTTCTGGAACAAAAGACATACCGTCAACTTCTTTACGAGCTTGGTCGATACTTGCTTGATTATCAGCAAATATGTATACAGTACCATCATCCTCAATTTCAATTTCGGTCTTTGTCCTTTCGTTAAGTGCTTTAATATTCTTACCACCTGGACCAATAAGCTCACCGATTTTTTCAATAGGAATTTTAACAACAGCGACTCTTGGAGCATATTCGGAAAGTGCACCTCTTGATTGCTCAATAGTAGTATTCATTTGATCTAAAATCTCCATCCTCGCTTTGCGTGATTGCATAATAGCTTTTTCAAATATTTCTACTGGCAAAGCTTTTAATTTTGTATCCATCTGTATCGCTGTAATACCATCTCTAGTACCTGCAACTTTGAAATCCATAAATCCATAGAAATCTTCAATATCTCGGATATCAGTCAAAATTCGGAAGTCCGATGGATTATCTTCATCCAAAACTAATCCGCAAGCAATACCCGCAACAGCTTTCTTAATTGGTACACCTGCATCCATCAAAGCCAATGAGGAAGCACATATAGAGCCTTGTGAGCTAGAACCGTTCTCGGACATAATTTCGCTTGTTAAAATGATCGTATATGGAAACTCTTCCTTTGAAGGTAAGACCGGGATTAAAGCTTTTTCTGCTAAAGCTCCATGACCTACTTCTCTCCTACCAGGTTGGAATTTTATCTTACCACTCTGGCCAAAAGTAAATGGGAAATCACTGTAAAAATGCATAAAAGATCTATCATCTTCACCTGTCATATCTTCGATAATCTGTTGACGACGAATAGTACCTAATGTTGCAATAGTTAGAATCTGAGTCAAACCTCTAGTAAATAATCCACTACCATGTACTCGTGGCAATATACCTACTTGAGTGTCCATCTCTCTAATCTGATCGAGAGCTCGACCATCCATACGGGTATCAGTTCCCAAGATCGTACCCCTAACAATATATTTAGCAACTTTTGTAATTGCCTCTCGGATATTTGATTTGGAAACCTTATTTTCAAATTCAGCTGAAATCTTTTCTATCAAAGCGTTGACTTTAGGATCAAAACCCATAGATTCATTTTCTGGAACTGTGATTATATCTCTGATATCTTGTTCGTAACCGGCTTTAACTCTATCTACGATGTCCTGTTCAACCTTGTAAGAATTGTACTCAACTTTATTTACATCAATCATATTTACAAATTGATTCTGAGCGTCAATCCATTGATTCATATAGTCCAATGATTGCTTCATAGCATCAATTACACTCTGTTCCTCGACCTCAAATGCGTTTGCATCAATATTGGTAAAACCTTTTCCATCACCAGCAACAACCAGATTTAATTTTAAAGTATCCTCTGCTGGATCTCTAGATACATGTCTTAAAACAGCATGTTGTCCGTCTTCGTCTATTCCAACTCTGACACCAGAGATTGGGCCATCAAAAGGGACTTTTGAAATCATCAAAGCAGCTGAAACTGCATTAATAGCTAAAATAACTGGATCACTATCTTGATCGAACGATAATACTTCTACAACTATAGATACTTCATTTCTATAATCTGAAGGGAATCTAGACCTGATTGATCTATCAATCATCCTAGCTTTTAAAACAGCATCATCACTTGGGAATCTCTCCCTTTTTACAAATCTTGAAGAAGAAATTAAGCCAGCTGCATAAAGTTTTTCAAGATACTCAACCTGCATCGGGAAAAAATCTGCATCTGCAATAGGCTCACCTGAGTTTACAGTAGCCAATACAACAGTATCTCCCATACCCGCTATTACAGCTGACTGGGATTTACGAGCAATCTTACCTGTAGCAAGATAGCATTTACGACCTTCGATTTCAAAATCGAATCTTTTTTCGTTAAACAACATAAAATATATAGTATAAAATTATAACTTGGAAGTATTTATAAAGGGGAAGGGAGCTGCACATAACCGCATACGCGGCAAAAGAAATTACAAACCAAGCTCCTTGGCTAATTTCTTATAACGATCTTCACTGATAGACTTCAAATATTCGATCATCCTTCTTCTATTACCAACCATCTGCAATAAACCTCGTCTAGAAACGATATCTTTACGATGTACCTTTAGATGTTCACCGAGCCTTTTGATTTGTTCGGTAAGGATTGCAATCTGTATTTCAGGAGAACCTGTATCACCTTCGTGAGTTGCAAACTTGTTAATTATTGCTAATTTTTCTTCTTTTGTGAAAGACATATTGTAAAGATAAAAATATTACTAGACTACCTAGATTTAAATAAATTAGGATAAATCATCACATTATACAGCTATTTCCTGTTTTTTGTCAATAAGGATAACTTTCGTTATTATCCTGGCTTATCCCATATAGTTGAGAAAGTACAGTAAATAACACATTTTCAAAATCTATGGGCTGAACGTTTTGCATACTGAAAGATGCACAATGTGCATTTCCACGACCTCCAAATGCTTCGGCGATTTTTAGAGCATTGTACTTTTCAGTATTATTCGACTGGACAATAACCTTAATATTGTTTGGCTCAAGCTCATAACCAGCAATATTTAAAGGATATTCATTTGAAATAGCAAATATGATTCTTCCATTAGTATCGACAAAATCTTTATCGATGTTTTCAGCAGCAATCTCTTGATTGGTTACTACAGACCAAAGAACTCCGCCATCAGTATTGTATTTAACATTATGCATCAACTTCTTCTGAATATTCATATTCTGCTGGTTTTTCCCAAAGTATGCATTATTAATCGCATCTGTCATAACTGCACCATTGAATAAAAGATATTTAATGATATCAATATTATCAGTATCAAACTTTACACTTCCTTCCAACAAACCGATATAACTCAAATGACCATCTAATAGCCTTTGAGCATTTTTGGGATCAATCGTGGTATCGACTTGTTCAACAATATCAGTAACAACAGCACAGTAAGATTCATTGTTTTTTACATTTACAGTTTCAATAACAGATTGGGGTATTGTGGTATTTGTATTTTGGCCGCTAATCTGCCTTTCAAATTTGACAATCTTTGCCTTACTAAGTGTTTTATTCTCTTTATCTATCCTCGAGAGATCAAGCTCCTGCCCAAAAAACAGCACTAAAGAATAATCACTTCCTATCTGATTATATTCAACATTGTCGAAGTCAAAATTTTTACCCTTAGGAATTATATAGAAGCTTATCTTTCCATCCTTCTCATTGGTGTCGTAACTTACTTTTTCTATTGGAGTTTTACTATAATCAATCCTTACTACATATTTTACTGGTTCGATTTCATCTGTATATCTAACTTCATTTTCGGTAAAAATTTTATCAATATTTAAAGCTGGACGATTGATAATAATAATATCACTTTTTTTATTTGCTCGGGATAATTGATCATGTAGAGAAATAATCGCGAGAGCTTTATCTTTAGAAGTGACTTCATCCGCAACGACCAGTATTGATTCGTGCTTGACAACTAGTTGTAGAATTTTATCTGCGACCACAACTGATTATAGCATATGATTATAAGTTGTGCCAATGTTTTGAACAAAATTCTCTGTATCGGTTTATCATCGGTTTACTAATAGAAAGTCAAAATAACTAAGAATTATATAACCATGCGCTGATTTTCAAAAATATCCGTCACCATTACAATCCTTGCGTTTTACAATTACATTATCCGACTCACTTTGTTCGTATTACTAACTTTTTCACCACTAATACATTTATTAATGTGAAAATGGTGATAAATCAGAATCTGACCGGGTAGTCATGGAGAAATACAATTGGAACGCAATCTGGTCGGTGGCATACCTATATAAACTTACATGATTTACAAGAAATCGTCATAGTTTTACTTGATATGAGACTAGTAATTTTCGAAAAAATGATGTTCGGGAATTATCCGTTACTTTGAAACTGTGAAACAGAAGAGTTTATCTCCTTCAATCGCATTAGTTGGGACTGGATCGATTATTGCACCGAAATCATCTCCTACTTTTGCCTGATTAACTTCAGTTTTTTCATGCTTCATAGATATTACCTTTCCTTTCGCAATAATATCATCTCCCCTAACGATATAGATCCTCTCACCTCTTTTAATATATCCTGACTTCACTCTACAACCAAATACCTTTGATCCATTTGATAAGACGAATATTTGTCTTATTTCAGCATTTCCAAGCTCTTCTTCAATCTCTTGTCCACTTTCTAGCATATCGACAGTATCTTTGATTTCATCAATAAGTTTATAAATAATATCGTATGTTCTAACTAATACTTTATTCTTTGATGCACTGTCATGCACTCCACATTCCATCGACACTTCAAAGCCAAGTATGATTGATTTTTGTATTTTTGCTAACTCAATATCACTATTATTAATATCTCCAACTTTTGCTTTCTTAATGTTAATACTTACTTGCTCTGATTCTATAGCAGCTATACTCTTTTTGATTGCTTCAAGAGAGCCTTCTGAAGATGAAGCTAAAATAATATTTAGATTCTTCTTTTCTACGCCGTCAGCATTTCCTGTTCCAAAGAAATCAGCCAACATATCTTCTTTTGACACATCTGAACTTTCTTTGAAATCACAAGTCTCTTCTTCTATACATTTTACTGTACTCTTGTAAAGACCCTGAGCATTACATTTATTATCAGAACTTAGTGTGATTATTGTGGATCCCAAGTCTATCATGGATGACAAGCCAATTACTTTACCTCCACAACCATCTTCTAATGTATCCAAATTGCAACTTTCCTCGGTAATAAATCCCTTGATTCGATCAGTAACAATTTTACCGCCTGATTGATACACTAATAAATCACCCTTTTTTGCACTTCCCTGTAACATGACTACTGTAGATACAAAACCTTGTGATTTATCCTTTATTGATTCCAAAACCATGCCCGAACCATTTATTGAATCTGCTAGTGGAGATCTTTTCTGTAGTCCCTCAACTTCAACAACTAACTTTATCATATCAAGTAACTCCTTGATGCCTTTTCCAGTTTTACCTGAAACCTCAACAACAGGAACTTTACCTCCCATGTCTTCACTTGATAGGCCATTGTTTGCTAAATCTCTTTTTATCTTTGCTATATCAATGCCAGGCATATCTATTTTATTGATTACAATGATTGGCTTTGCAGTCGAACGATTAATAATATCTATAGATTCTTTTGTTTGTGGCATAACGCCGTCATTTGCAGCGACTATAAGTAGTACGATATCGGCAACGTTACCTCCCCTAACTCTCATTAGATCAAATGCTTCATGACCTGGAGTATCTACAAATGTTATTTTATTACATCCTGTAAGATCTAGATTGACAGTAAAAACAGAGATTTTCTGAGTAATACCACCTACTTCACAAGACTGGACATTAGTTTTACGAATATTGTCCAATATAGTAGTCTTACCATGATTAACATGGCCAAGTATCGCAACCACTGGTGGTCTAAATGTGTTATTTTCTTTTACTTTACTTTCTGACATTTTTATTTTTTGAGAATTTCTCTGAAATTATTTTATTTACTTTTTGTCGCTTTCTTAGCTACTTTCTTTGTCTTTTTAACTGTTTTCTTTTCTTTCTTTGTCTCTTTTACTTCTGTTTCTTTTGTTGTTTCTGCATCATCTGAACTATCAACTACTGGTTCATCCTCAGCATTTTCTACTTTTTGAGTGTTTCCCTGAATATCAATCTTGATACCAGTTAACTTGAAAGCTAATCTTACATTTTGTCCTTCACGACCAATTGCCAAAGAAAGCTGATCATCAGCAACTTTTACATATGCGATATCATCTTTAATCTTGACTGATTCTACTTTAGCTGGACTTAGAGAATTCGCAATATATTGCTCATAATCTTCGTTCCATTCAATAATATCTATTTTTTCTTCTCCCAAATCACTCATCACATTTGCAATTCTGATACCTCTCTGACCTACACAAGAACCGATCGGATCAATACCTTCTTGATTTGAAAACACAGCCATTTTACTTCTTGAACCTGCCTCTCGAGCACAATCCTTGACTTCAACAACCCCAGAATCAAGTTCCGGTACTTCTTGTTTGAATAATTCAACCAAAAATGCTGGATCAGCACGTGATACGATCAATACTTTTCCAGATGTAGTATCTTCAATACCTTTTAACAATACCTTGTAACGCTCACCTATCTTATAAAATTCATTAGGAATCTGCTCTGTTGTAGGCATAAAAGCTGTAGCTTTACCGATCTCAAAAACTACTTGTCCTCTTTGCATCCTCTGCATCAAAGCTGTAAATACCTGTCCGACTTTACCTTCGTACTCATCAAGAATTGCTTGCCTTTCGGATTCATTGATTTTTTGTAAAATCACCTGTTTTGCAGTTTGTGCTGCAATCCTACCGAAATCTACACCAGGTAGCTCTATTTCTACAGTATCACCCTCTTTAATTTTTTTGTTTAAGGCTTGAGCCTCTTTGAGAGAGATCTCTGTATCTGCATCATTTACCTTTTTCGCAACTGTCTTCATTGCGACAAGTTTAAATTCACCAGTATTTCGATTTAATTCGATATTAAGATTCTCTAATTGTTCTTTATCAAATTCTTTCTTATATGCCGAGAGGACAGCACTTTCCAATGCTTTAAAAACTTCTTCTTGATCAATACCTCTTTCAGCACAGATCTGATTAACGGCAGCAACAAATTCTGAAACCATTGCCATATTTTTAATTTAATAATAATTTAATATTTGCGTAAAGTAAGCTAGTATCTATTGGAATCGTAGTGATTTACGCTGCCATTCTGAACGTTTTTCTACAACTACCAATCCAAATAGTTCTGCTTGGTATTATACCACATTTACTAAAAAAAAGGTGAGTCTTTTAAACTCACCTTTCCCTTAATATTACTTCCAATCAGTAGTTTAGCAAATTTCAACTGATTAGTCTAGGCTGGTTTTTATACTAGGGTAACGAGATATTTATTAATCAATAAATAAATACATCTATAAAAAGCGCTTTCTTACGCATCATGATTCGGTTTTGCGTGGATAGATGGATGAAGAGGACTTTCACCACCTTCACTACTATTGGGTAGTTCTATCGAGGGTCCCGAGCTTATGTATGAATTGGCGATCATATACCCAACGGTGGTTACCGACAAAGCTAAACCATACCAACTTACAAAATCCATGAACTTCATAACAAAGTCATACCCAGCTCTTACTGTCGAGGCTATGTATGCTGAAGATGTCTTACCGCTGTCTAAAGTTGATAACTGTTTCTCAAAATCTAAGTATTTTTCGAAAATTTGCCTTTTTACAACTGATGAAGATAATAAAGTAATAATTCCAGTAATTGGCAACCCGCCTAAAAATTCGTATTCTAATGAGTTAACAGTAACATTTGCAAGTAAAAAAGCCAACAATGGAATCATATTAGGCTGTTTATATATTGATTCGATTGCTCCTGCATTTATTATTGGATAGTATTCCGAAACTGTTACCATATTAGTATTCTAGGACAAAAATACTTCAAATACAATACTATGGGACACACATCTTGGCACCATAATTAGTGTAAGTATTAAGAATCATTCGGAAAGAACTTTATTTATTATATCGATCTAAGTATTATTCCCCTGCACCACGCATCTTCTCCCAAAGATCTTTCTGATTACGAGATAGTTTAGTAGGTGTTTTAAGGATAACTTTAACATAGTGATCTCCCCTTTCTCCAGCACGTCCCAGGATTGGAGCACCATCACCCTTTATCTTAAAGACAGTCCCAGATTGAGTACCCGCAGGTATTTTGAGTTTAACTTTTTCCTTTACGGTCTCTACTTCCACCGTTGTTCCAAGAACTGCATCATATATTGGTAGAGTAATAGATGAATAGATATCATTCCCACTTCTTTCAAATCTCTCATCATCCTCAACCGCAACTTCAACATATAGATCGCCTGGGATATCTGAGCCAGCAACATAATTGCCACCATTTCTGAATTTTAATGTCATACCGTCGTAAGCTCCCTCAGGAATTTTTATTGTTATTTCATCTGCTTCTTGCAATACTCCATTTCCGCTACATTTCGAACATTTCTTTTCAACTTGTTTTCCTGTCCCTCGACAGTCTGGACATTCTGCAACAACAGAAATTTGCCCTAAAAAGCTATTTTGAACTCGTCGAACTCGACCCTGTCCACCACATGTTTTACAAGTGACATATTCAGCTGACTCGCTTCCAGTACCTTTACAATCTTTACAGTGCACATCTCTTGAAATCTTAAATTTGTAATCTCCACCGTCCATTGCCTCCATAAATGATATTTTTATTGAATAACGCAAATCCGTGCCTTGTTGATTTCTGCTTGACTGGCCACCACTTCGAGAACGATTAAAGCCACCCCCAAATCCCTCGCCAAAATCGAAACCTCCGCCCATACCGCCAAATATAGTACTAAATATGTCACCCATATCTACATAATCTCCATATCCTCCAGCGTTACCGCTATAAGAATATCCACCTCCACCAGGATTGTATCCGCTAAAACCATCTACACCTGCATGTCCGTACTGGTCATAAGCCGATTTTTTAGTTGGGTCTGATAAGACTTCGTAAGCTTCACGAATCTCCTTAAACTTCGCCTCTGCCTCTGAACTTTTATTGTGATCAGGATGCCATTCTTTAGCTAATTTTCGATATGCTTTTTTAATTTCTTGTTCTGAAGCGCCCTTCTGAACGCCTAATGTTTCATAGTAGTCATTTTTCGCCATGCGGATATTTTAGCAAACAAGTCGAACGATTGCTAGACCCCAGTATTATTTTTTACTCGAGAAAGAGATTATACAAGTAGTTTATGTCGTTAAAATAGCATTTGTCAAAGCTAGTTTGTACAACTAATTGTAATCAAGCGTTTTTGATAAGAGCATTCAACATTTTGCAAATTATACTTATAGCATTTGACTTAAGGGAACTTTTAAAGCAAAATGAATTAGATTTTCTTAATTAGATTACGAAATGCAAAATAATAATTACGATAATCTTGTTGACATTGAAAAGAAACAAGAGAGACGTATTAAAACAGTAAAATATGTTATTTCTTCAATTTTGGCCATTGCAGGTTCAGTCCTTTTATTAAGTCAATTCGTACCCCTGATTAACTCATATCTAAATGGCGAAATTTACAAGCTACGCGAAAGTAGTATTGTCGAGCCCTTACCTCAAGAATATAAGGATAAACATCTTAAGGATTTCGGATACGATCCAGGTATAAGTTATTTCCAAAATCTACTCATAAATGCAGGTATTTCTTATCAGAATCAGTACACTCTCGACCCTATTACGAAGCAGAAAAAGGATATACTCATCGATACGAGTTACGATAAGCAAATGAAATTAACTATCGGCGATCTTCAAATTAACAATATTAATCTTGTTCCAAATGTAAATAGTTATGACGAGAACATTTATAATTCTGTTTTGAAGAATGGGCTTGCTCATTTTAAGGGTACTCCACTACCTGGTGACGGAGGTAACTCATTCATTTATGGACACAGTTCAGTAGTAAGTTTCTTTAATATAAATCCAAACAATCCTGAGGTGATTTTTTCTAAGCTAGAAAATGCGGAAGTAGGACAAAAAGTTGAGATAGTTAAAGATGGAACAAATTTAGTATATACTATTAGACAGAAGAAAATAGTTGAACCCGATGACACCTCTATTTTGAATGCACAGCAAGATAAAGAAACAGTCACACTTATGACTTGTTGGCCATTGGGTATTGGGACTAAAAGATTAGTTGTCATAGCAGAAAGAAATGAATAAAAAAGTGTTAATTATTATCGGAATTGTTTTAGTTGTAATCATTATCATTGCAGTTATACTTTCAATTGTTTTAAAGAAGAATCCAGATGATGGAACAAATAATACTAACAATAATAATGGCCAAGTAACATTAGTATATTGGGGACTATGGGAGCCCGAAAGTGTTATGAAACCAATAATTGATCAGTACGAGGCGACTCATCCAGGTGTTAATATCGAATATACCCAAAAATCTTTCACTCAATATGCAGAAAATAGCTATACAAGAATCGTCCAGGGCACAACGTCAAATACTCCCGCACCAGATATTATCAAAATTCATAATACCTGGCTCCCCAAATATCAAGATTATCTTGCCCCAATGCCATCTACGATAATGACAGTGCAAGAATACAAGAATACTTTCTATCCCACTGTATCAGAAGATTTCACAGGTGATGATGGCAAAATATATGCTATGCCTATTGGTATTGATGGATTAACACTTTTCTACAATAAAAAACTTTTAAAAGAAGCCGGATATGATACTCCGCCAACAGATTGGGACACTTTTACGGAAGCTGCAAAAAAGCTTACAAAAAAGGATTCAGACGGCAATATCACTCAAGCAGGTGTAGCTATGGGAACATCAAAAAACATAATTCATTCGGCAGACATACTTAATTTACTTATGTTACAAAACGGAGTTGATGTCTTACCTGAAGGAGAATATGAAACAAACCTCGATAGCAATAAAGCAGCAATATCCTTAGATTTTTATGTTTCTTTCTATGAAGAGCATAAGGTTTGGTCTGCTGATTCTCGAAACGAATTAGAAATGTTTTATGCAGGCAAGCTTGCCATGTTTTTTGCTCCAAGTTGGAGAGCATTTGATATAGCCACAGCAGCCCCACAAATTGAATTCGGTATGGCACCTGTTCCACAGATAGCCAACAATGAAAATGTTAATTATGCAATGTATTGGGGTGAAGCTGTAAGTAAAAAGAGTTCATATCAAGAAGAAGCTTGGAAATTTATCGAATATCTTTCAGAGCCTGCACAATTAAAGACTATGTATCAAAATTCATCCTCAATAAGATTATTTGGACAACCATATCCTCGAGTCGATATGGCAGGTGATATGTCTACAAATAAATATGTGAACCCCGTACTTCAAATGGCACCTACAATGGATTCATGGAAGATGGGAGATCAAAATTATATAGAAGAATCGTTGAAAACTGCAATAAATTCAGTGTCGCAAGGATCATCAACTTCAAATTCAGCACTGAGGGAAGCCAAGACTAGAATTGATACAAAACTTGCAGAGTATAAAGAATAAATGTATATTTAATCAATGATCAGAAAAAATCCGACTCAGAATCGGTTGAAGCTTTCGCTGATTGCATCATTTATAGTCGTTTTCACTGCCCCTCTGGTACTTTGGGGTTTAGTGAATATTGATTCACTTGATACATCGAGTCAAGCATCAACTTCGCAGAATGAGATAATAAAATGTAGGGTAAAATTTCTTTATGTTGACCCTAACTCCATAGAAGCAGACAAGACAATCACTCTAAAAGTCATTGCTAATTCTCCAGATGAGCAGATTAAAAATATCGCAATCTGGGTAAATGAACAAAGTGAGACATTAACAGAAGATACAAAAGTCATATTTGAAAAAGACTTCTCATCACAGGTAAATAGCGAGATAACAGATGAGCAGCTTAGTTATCTATCGAGTTACGAAGAAAAATTTTACTATTTACCAGAAGATACAGGCCTATACTCTCTTGGAGGGACATTAACTACACAAAAAGATGGTGTAGAGAGAAATTATCCTTGCTTTCTTGAAGGCGGATCATTACCTGAAGCTCGGATCGAAGATAATAATGAAGCTCCTGAATTTACAACAACTGTACCTACCACAACACAGAATAGCCTGAAAGTCGGAGATCAGTATAAATATGACATACAAGTTGTCGATAAAGACAGTGCCTCAAGCTTTGGATACGCATATTCATTTACACCAAATGCCGAATGGCTCGAAGCAGATATATCAAAGAATGTGGATAAGAAAAATGTTACCTTGGATGTTAAATTAAATGGTGTCGCAGATTATCCGGCTAGTTACCTAGTTAATCTATTGGTTTGGGATGGATATAACGACCATACAAGATCTCAATCATGGATAATTAGTGTCGATCAAAAAGAAAATGATATTCCTAAAGTAAATGTATCTATGCCTGTCGAAGGTACAGTTATAAAAATTGGTAATACGATAGAAATTAAATGGGAAGTTACCGATCTAAATCATATTGATAATTTTGAAATATATCTTACAAGTAATCTTGAGAATAAGAATAGCTGGATAAAGATAGACGATACTATTGATTATAATGTAGGCAGATACTTATTAGATAGTAGCGGTTTCAAAGAAGGAGAATATTACATTGTTGTATTAGCAACTGATAATTATAAACCACCTCTTACAGGTACTGGATATTCTGGGAAATTTTCATTATCTACAAGCCAAGAAAATATCTTGCAACCTTCGGATGACGGAAATCAGAATACTCAAGCACAAATCGCTGAAATATCTCCAGAAGATCAGTCAGTCATAAGCAACAAACGCCCAATTATTAGAGCGACCTTGACCGCACAACAAGGTGCCACAATAGTTGAAGACAGTATAAGCATGTCCATCGATGATGTCTCTGTAACCGATAAAATAACCTTAACTAAGATCAATGAAGGAGAAATCTCAATTAATTACATACCGGAAAAGGATTTAGATGCTGGAACACATAAAGTTAAAGTAGGTTTCACAGATACTAATGGTAATAAAGTTGAAAAACAATGGATTTTTACCATAGAGAAAGATATCGATAATGGCAAATTAATTAATATTTTCGGAGTTCAACTTACGTTAAAGCAATTAATTATCTACTGTCTAATTGCACTTGGAATAATTGTTTTAGTAATATTAATACCATGGATTTTGTATTGGGCTTTTAGAGGACCAAAGAAGAAAGGATATGATATATATCCTACCTATGTTGAATCTGATAGAGATAAGGAATATGTGACTTATATTAATGGTAAAGCTCAGTCAAATTACGGTACAGACAAAAATGTATTCGTACCTGCAACTACTTTACCAGATGAGAAAGAAGAAAATTTAATTACGGAAGTT
>Ga0208940_1000686_pt1 | contig 40515 bp, 26 predicted proteins | sample AD_JPNNA6_MetaG_FD_184445 | JGI IMG/M metagenome (GOLD analysis project Ga0208940, IMG submission 184445) | Active sludge microbial communities of municipal wastewater-treating anaerobic digesters from Japan - AD_JPNNA6_MetaG (SPAdes) (version 2) | ecosystem: Engineered > Bioreactor > Anaerobic... | reverse complement strand
TGCCCAAATCAATAATCTTTGAATAGGGCGTACTCACCGTAAAACCGACGGCCGGCCCGGGCACAGAGGCATAAAGCCGACCGTGCCGCAACTGCACCTGGTCATCGGTCAGAATAGAAAACTCAGCGGGACCTTCCAGCACAACCGTACTGCCGTTATCGAACTGAATCGAAGCCATTCCCTCCCGCAGCCACAGGGGCCGGGACTGGGTACTCAGCCGCATCCCCTCATGAAAAGCCGCCGAATCCCATCGGGCATTCAGCGTACCGGTCAAAGTGGCCACTTCAATGCCGCCTCTTGAGGTCATCAGCAGGGCGTAAGCAATCAAAAGAATCAGCGCAGCCGAAGAAATCTGAAGGGAATAGAGCGAAAGTTTGCTCACTTTGTGTATCTTCTTTTTGTCTCGGACGGCCTGGTCAGAAGGTTCGGCATCCGGCTTGTCCGGTTTTTCAATCGGAATAGGGTCGGCCGTTTGCTCATTGTAGGCAAGTTCTTCCCACAGAGCGGTATTGATAGGGTCATCGCACGCGCCGCCGGTCATGTCGAAGCAGGCCGGCTGAATGCCGTCGGGCTCATGAATAAGGGCAATAATTGATATCGTCCTTCCATAATACCGACGCGCCTCCGCCGAACTTTTTAAAAGTTCAGAAAGCCGATGAAACTGCTCGTCTGTGAGCGTTCCATCCAGCTCCATCTGAATCAGTTCGGCAATTTCTTTGCGAAGTTTCTCGTTCATTCGAAAGTCCCTTCGCTTCGCTTAACGGTATTTTCAATGCACACCTGAAGGGCATCTTGAAGACGCGCAAAGGCCTTATACAGTCCAAATACCGGTTTGCCGAGTGAACTGGCGATTGCCTTGACGCTCTTGCCTTCCTGATACCGAAGTTGAAGCAGTTTCTGATTGGTCGGACTCAATTTCTTCAGGCACTCACGCAGGGCTTCCGTCAGAGCAGCCGCCTGTTTCATCTCGGTCATCGTGGTATCAGCCAATTCCTTAACCAGGGAATCATCAAACTGGATTCTGGACCGTTTATGTTCATTAAAAAACTTCAAAACCTGAGTATGCGCAATCGCAATTCCCCACGCCAGGAAACTGGTGCCCGGCTTAAATTGGTCGAATTTCCGCCACATCACCGTGGCAGTTTCCTGCAATAAGTCATTTGCATCAGCATAGTTATGGATAGAGGCCAGAATAAAGGCATACAAATTCCGCTGGTAGGTCATAAACAGTTGGAAAAACAGCTCATCCTTGGATGGATGGCCCTCAGAAGTCAGATTTTCTCGAAAATCGCTTTCCATCACTCTTTCTCCCTTTTGAAATAACACAAAAAGGCCGAATTGGACACAAAACTCGCAAACGCAGCAAAAATTTTCAAACGGCCGCCCACGAATGGCTCTCTTTCGGCTGGAATAAAATCGCAACTTCTTTATTCCGCCCATCTTATCGTTATTTTTCCATTTATTTCTTGACAGGTTTTCGGAAAAAAGTCATAATACAAAGAGCAAAGTAAACGTTTACTGAAATTGAATTGGGGAGTGTTCTTTGGGGGAAGGGGTACCATCCTGTCCGAGGAAGCCGAGCAGGGGCGCACTCTGTTTATCTATTGCAGCCCAATGGAGCTCCAAGATTGTCTTTTTGTCCCATCTCTTATCGTCCAAATCTCTGTCGTTCAGAAACTGCCGACCGTGCAAATATCAGGAGGCCCAACGTGATTGGAAATAAACTGTTTTTGACGGGATTGGTTTTCTGTTTTGGCGTTTCCTGTCTTTTTGCAGATGTGAATGTGCTGACAAATCCCGGTTTTGAAAACGGCACCGCCGGCTGGACTGCCCGCAATTGTACAATCTCAGCCGTTACATCCCCCGTTCACACCGGCACCTATAGTGCCCGTGCCTCCAATCGTACCGCCGCATGGCAGGGCATCCAGCAGTCTATTCTCGAGAAGGTCGCAATCGGGCAAACCTATCAGGTCTCCGGCTATGTGCGGGTCAGTACCGCCAGTGCCCAAGTCAAGGTTTCTATTCAAAAAACCGACGCCGGCGGTACCAGTTATGTAAATGTCGCGGTCGGCACGGCGAACAATACCGGCTGGCTTTATTTGTCCGGGACCTACACCGTCCAGGCCAACGGAACCCTGACGGAGTTGTGGGTCTATTTCGAAGGGCCTAATGCCGGTGTAGATTTATACGTCGATGATGCCTCCGTCTTCGGCTCTCAATTTACCGATGAGGCCTCTGTTCAGGTGAACACAGCCGCTCGATTTCAAACCATCGAAGGATTTGGAGCCGCCGGCGCCTGGTATGAAAGCATGCTCACCGGACACGTTCAAAGAACAGCCCTCTATAATCTTCTGTTTCGCGACCTTGGCCTGGATATCTACCGCGTTCGAAATACCTGCGACCAGTCCGGCGGGGCGGAATATATGAGCCGCTCCGCCGAAATCATCGCCGCAGGCCGCGCCTCCCTGGGACGCCCGCTGAAGGTGCTGGTTTCCTGCTGGTCTCCGCCGGCTTATCTGAAAAGCAACGGCCAGACAGGCAGCGGCGGAACGCTGATCGGAGGCCCCTCGAATTATGCCTACACCGAACTGGCCGAATGGTTTGCAGACAGCATCGCGGCGTGGAATAATCTGGGCGTCCATGTGGACTATCTCAGCATCCAGAATGAACCGGACTGGACTGCCGACTGGGATACCTGCCGATATGAACCCTCCCAAACATCCGATTATGCCGGCTATGCCCAGGCCCTCGAAGCCGTCTATACCGAACTGGCATCGCGTTTCGGTTCCGCCATGCCGAAAATGATCGGCCCGGAAACCACCGGTTTTTATGGAGCCGCCGGCAGCAGTCTTTCCGCGTATTTGTCCGCTCTCAATCCGTCTTATCTGCATGGGTATGCCCATCATCTTTATAACATTGCCGCCGGCGATGACCCGGATAAGTATCTGACGGCTATGCAGGCCTTTCAGTCCGCCTGGGGCACCAAGCCCCTTTTCCAGACAGAATACGAAAAGGCCGCCGGCAGCTGGCCGGATGCCTTCAACCTGGCGCTGCTGCTGCATAATGCCCTCACCGTCGAACAGGTCAGCGCCTATTTGTATTGGCAGCTGTTCTGGGGAGGCAGCGGCGGGTTGATTACGCTGAATTCAACCACTTCCTATACAATCAATTCCGATTATTACGGCTTCAAGCATTTTTCGGCCTTTATTCATTCCGGCTGGCAGCGCGTAGACGCCTCTGTCGATTCTCCGCTGGTGCGAAGTTCGGCTTATATCAGCCCTGATGCCCGGAGTTTGACAGTGGTCCTGCTCAATACCAGCCCGACCACTGCGGTTACGGTCTCTCCGGCTTTTCCCGACTTTACGATTACCGGCGGAACGGCCTATCGAACCACACAAACAGAAAACTGCGTCAGCATAGGCAGCTATACCGGCGGGACGCTGGTCTTGCCGGCCCGCTCCGTCGTTACCCTCTCTTTGACCGGATTTGTCGGCACACAGCATACGCTGACCCTTTCCTCTTCTGCCGGCGGCTCTGTCGCCGCCCCGGGGGAGGGCGCATTCACCTTCAGCGAAGGGACAGCTGTTTCGATTGCCGCCGCGGCAGAGGGCTCCTATCGTTTTGTCCGGTGGGTTGGTACAGCCGCAGATGCGGGCAAGGTAGCCGACCCCTTTGCCGCTGCTACCACAGTGATTGTCGATGCCGACTACACCCTTCAGGCCCTTTTTGAATATGACCTCACACCGCCTTCTCCTCAGCCGATCTGGCGGGTTGCCCCAACAGCCACCGGCCCGACCCGCCTTACCATGACCGCCGCCTCCTGCACCGATGACAATCCGCCCGTGGAATACTGGTTTGAATGCCTGACAGATTCGGCCTTCTCCAGCGGCTGGCAGGCCAGTCCCGCCTATCATGTCGAATATCTTTCTCCGGCTTGCGAATATGTCTTTCAGGTCAAAGCGCGGGACAGCGCGGCGGCCCGCAATGAGACCGGCTGGTCACCGTCGGCCTCAGCCGTCACCGAACCGCCCCGCAGGGATGTTCAGATTCTCAGCGGCTTCCGGAGCGGTCTGACCCACGCCGCACCCGCTTCCGCCGCCCGCCGGCTTTTGGTCTTTACCGCTCACGCCGAAGGAACGAACAGCTCGATGTCCCTTGCCGGTCTGACCTATGGCGGCGTGCCGATGACCAAGATTGCAGAAGGCCGCCAGTTCGCCTCCGTTTCGCAAAGTTATGTCTATATAGCGGCTTTTGTTCTTGACGAAGCCGGCATTGCCGCTGCTTCAGGCAGCGGTTTTGCACCCGTCTGGAGCACAACCCCCGCCGGTGTCGGCTATGCCAGCGCATTTTTTGATTCTGTCCATCCTGCGGCCCCCGTCTCCTTTATTGATGTCAAAGGCGCAGAAGATGTGACGGTTTCCTCCTCTGCCCTTTACGCGGAAAAAGGCGATATAGTGATTGCCGCCGGCGCCTGCAGCGAGGAAGGCGACTATACCGCCGGCAATGAATTCATCAAAGCCGTTGAGTTGGATATTTCTTCCGCGGACGGTATCGTCGTCTGGAAACGCTCCGATTCACCGGCCTTCCAGACCCCCGGCATAACGCATTCTGTCGGCTATGCCCAAGCCCTGCTCAGTTTTGTCGTTCAGGGAGCCCCTAAGGAACCGCTCTACGGGGATATCAACGGGGATTTTACAGTGAATATGGAAGATTTGCCGCTCTTTATGGACGCATGGCTGACGGCGGAATGTGAACCGCTGGATATCAGCGGCGACTGCTGGATTGATTGGTTTGAACTGGCGGAATTAGCCCGCAACTGGCTCCAGTAGGAGAACGCAACCCGGCCGACCTCCGCTTTCATACAGCGGCCGCCGTGCCGCCTACTGATAGGTGTACAGCCGAACGTGCTGAACCCCAACCGGTCCCATCGGCAGACGGACGTGCCGCCCCTGATGGCTTTCATCGCCGCTCAGACGGCGAATCCGCCTCCATTCTCCCTCGCGGAAAAATCCCTCTTCAATGGAAAGAAGTCCCGCCTGCGTCTTCGGCTGAACAGATTGAAAGGTGATGATAATCCCCGTGCCGGCAATCAGAAATTCATCCGGCCCGCTCGCCAGAATCAGCCCGCCCGCCGCCGGCCACGAAGCCGCCTTCGGGTCGCCCCCGGACCAGCCCCACGTGTAATCATGCCGCACATGCAGAATATACCCGCCCAGGCGGATTTCCTCAGAAGGGGTTTGCTTATCCAGCAGGACGCCTCTGGTTAATGATTGCCCCTGCCGGGCCAGCAAAGTTTCAGAAAGTCCCTCCAGGGTTTCGTATGCTTTGCTCAGCGCTGCCGCCGCCGTTTCCTCGATGGAATCAATGGCAAAGGGACTGAAGCCGATGGCCTCGTGCTGCCCGACAGCATAAAAAACCTGCGCGGCACACTGGGGCCCTTTGCGATTTTCAGGAATAAACAGCGGATTATCCGGCCGGTGATACTGCGCACACCAGAACGAAAAGTCAGGAAAGTAAATATCCGGCGACAAAAAATCCACAGCCGGCGCAGCCGCCTTCCAGATATCCATCAGATGCGGCAGAGGGCCGCCGCTCGGATACTGCCCCGGCTTGCGATCAGCCCGATTCAGCGCAGCATTCACAAACATCGGCAGCGGATATTCTGCCTTGCCGGCCGCCGCAGCCGCCTGCACATACCGGCCGTAATGCCACGCCGTAAAATACTCCTCCGCCGCAGGCCCTTTCCCGAACACTTCCTGCCAGCTGCCGCTTTGACGAAATCCACGCCTCGCCCATCGGGCATAAAGACCCGGATGAAGCGAGTTTTTATGAGCCGCTAAATACTCCATCAATTCCTGCGGCACCGGCCCGGCAAAGGCCTCATTGGCCGCCGGCCCCCACTCGCGGGCATTCTCAAGCATTCCCACCTCATTTTCCACCTGCACCAGAATAACCGTCTGATACGGCTGGTCTGTCCGGCGAAGATGACGCATCAGCGCCCCAAACGCCCGCACGTCGGCACGGCGGTTTTCCTCGCTGAACGCCGACAGAATTTCCAGCGGCCGACCGTCTTTCAGACGAGCCCGCGGAAAACGCTGCCAGTCCGTTTTGACCCACGCCGGCGCATAGCAGGACATGCTGTTTTTCCACGAACCGAACCAAAGCAGAATCAGCCGCAAATGATAAGCCCGGGCCTTCTCCAGCAGCCCGTCAACCCCCGAAAAATCAAACTGGTTCTCCGCCGGCTCAATCTGATCCCAATACACCGGCACCAGCACCGTATTCAGATGCATCTGCGCCAGCCGGGGCCAGACGGGCTCCAGATAAGACAATTCCGTTGCCGCCGAATTGCCCACTTCCCCCCCAAGCACAAGAAACGGCTTGCCCTCCACCATCAGTTGAACGGCCTGTCCCTGCCGCCGCAGAAAAGGAATGCTCTTATCCCCCTCATTTCCGGCGGATGCGCAAAAGCCCATCGCCAACATCACAGACACAACCAAACCGGCGCTGTGCATCGTTTGTCCTTATTCAGAAACCCGCAGAATAATTTTTTGGAGGTCCTCATCCCGGGAAGAATTGCCCACCATAATTTCAAACTCCCCGGGTTCGACGGTATATTCCATATCCGCATTGTAAAAAGCCAGCTGTTCCGTTCCAATCGGCAGGGCGACGGTTTTGGTTTGTCCGGGCTTGAGGGAAATCCGCTCAAACCCCTTCAGTTCCTTAATCGGCCGCGTTACCGAACTGACGCAGTCCCGGATATACAGTTGGACCACCTCATCGCCCGCCATGGAGCCGACATTGGACACATCCACCAGCACCTGCGTGGACTCGCCTTTGAGGATATGCTCCTTTTTCAGACGAAGATTGCGAAACTCAAACTTCGTATAACTCAGCCCGTATCCGAAGGCAAACAGGGGGCTGATGTCGTCAAAAAGGTATCCCCGACGGGCTGAGGGCTTGTAATTGTAATAAGCCGGAATATGCCCGACCGAACGCGGAAAAGTAATCGGAAGTTTTCCGCTCGGACTAATCTGACCGAAAATCACCTCCGCCGCAGCCCGCCCCGTCTCCTGCCCCAGATACCAGCATTCGAAAATCACCGGCACTTTGGCCGCCAGATTGCACACCGACAGCGGCCGGCCGTTGAACAGAAGGGCAACAATCGGCTTGCCCGTCGCCGCCAGCGCGTCCACCAGTTCATCCTGCAGCCCGACCATCTGCAGACTGGCACGGTCCCCCAGATGATTCTTTTCATACGCCTCGCGCGAGGTCTGTTCATTGCCGCCGATGGCCAAAATCACCGCATCCGCCTGCCGGGCAACCTCAACCGCCTCGGCAATGGATTTGCGGTCTTCCTCCGGATTGCTGAGCACCACCTCATCCTGTTCCCACGAGCCGCCGACCGTGATTTTGCACCCTTCGTGATACAGCACCCTGGCCCGGTTTCCTGCATACTCTCGAATCCCTTCCAGCACCGTAACGAAATATTTGGGCGTGCTGCTGTAGCCGCCTAAAAGAACCCGGTCGGCATTGGGGCCGATGACGGCAATCGTTTTAATTTTTTTCAGATTCAAAGGCGCCAGGTCGCCCTCGTTTTTAAGCAGGGTGATGGTTTTTCTGGCCGCCTCCAGCGCCAGCTGCGCATGGGCCGCACAGCCGACAACCTCTTCGGCACGGTCCGGGTCCGCATAAGGGTCTTCAAAAAGCCCCAGCCGGAACTTCCATTCGAGCATCGGAGCAATCAGCTCATCCAGCAGGGCCTCCGTAATCAGCCCTTCCCGCACGCACTCGGTCAGCCGCGGGTAGCAGTCCGGATCCGGCAGTTCAATATTAACGCCGGCCAGCGCCGCCAGGGCCGCCGCATGCTTGGTGTCTTCGGCCACATGATGACCATACAGACCGGGCCGCTCGTACAATTCGCGAATCCCGTAATAATCGGACACCACAAATCCGCGAAATCCCCATTCCTTTCGAAGAACATTCCGCAGCAGCCACCGGTTGGAATGCGAGGGCACCCCGTCAATTTCGTTATAGGAAGCCATCACGCTGACAGCGCCCTCTGCCACTGCCTTTTGGAAGGGATATAGAAAAATCTCCCGCAGAACGCGAAGCGACACATTAACCGGCGCACAGTTTGTCCCCGATTCCGGCTGGCCGTGAGCCGCAAAGTGTTTCAGCGTGGCAATAACATGCTTTTTGTCCTGAAAGGTGCAGTCTCCCTGAAACCCTCGTACCGCCGCCGCCCCCAGACAGCCGACCAGATAAGGGTCTTCGCCGAATGTCTCCTCCACCCGTCCCCACCGCGGTTCGCGGGCCACATCGACAACCGGCGTCAGGGCCTGATGGGCCCCCCGCACACGGGCCTCATAAGCCGTCATTGCGTACAGCCGTTCAACAAGGTCCGGGTCAAAGGTGCCCCCCAGACCAATGGGCTGCGGAAAACTGGTCGCCTCCGGCGCCGCATGCCCATGAAGGCATTCTTCATGAAAAATAACTGGAATCCCCAGCCGGCTCTCTTCAATGAAAAACTTCTGAATCGCGTTGGTCAGTTCCGCCGTCTGGCGAGGATTTTTCCCGCCGGCTGTATCGCTGGGCCGCGCAACCTGTCCCAGACCATAACCCTCCGGGTAACTGGCCTTGGCTTTGGCCCGATCAAACTCGCCTTTCTCGTTAATCAGTGTTTTCATTTTATCGTTCCAGATGCACAGCATCTGCGCGACCTTTTCTTCCAGTGTCATTCGGGAAATCAGGTCTTTGACCCGCCTTTTCACAGGATAGGAAGGATTTAAATAAGCAGGTTTATTTTTCGATGCACGTTTCATTTCCAGCGATTCTTTCTCCAGTCTGATGGCTATGGTGGTATCCGTTCAAAAATCAAACACTGCCGGCGCCGTTCTGAACGCTCTCGGCATTATTTTTTCTCCTCTTTCATTTCTTTAGCGGTTTTCACAACGGCATAGAAGGCAGGTTTCGGCTTGCATTGCCGGTCGAACAGGAGCGGATAATCCGTCCGCCCGCGCACCGGCCAGTTATTCCGCCACGAATCGCCGTCGTGAACGTTCCAGAAGGTCACCCTGTCAATCTTGTCCGCATGCTTGCAGAACAGCGCAAAAATTTCAGCATACCGCTTCGCCAGTTTCTGCTGCATCTCCTCCGGCAGCCCGTCCGGCCACGGATTCAGTTCCTTCTGCAGTTGAAAGTTCTGCGCCGCATCAGCCCCCCGATAGTTGCCCGGATTGGGCAGGACCGTCAGGTCCAGTTCCGTAATCATCACCTTCAGCCCCAGCGCCGCATACGTCTCAATACTTTTTTCGGCCTCGTCCAGCGGCGGATAATCCAGCCCCCAGTGCCCCTGCATCCCGATACCGTCAATGCGAAGCCCTTTTTCGTGAAGTTCATTCACCAGACTGACCACCGCCTGACGGTGCTCCGGTTTCCACATATCATAGTCATTGTAGTACAATTCGGCACTGGGATCGGCCTGGTGGGCAAACTCAAACGCCCGCGCGATATAATCCGGCCCGATGATTTGCAGCCATTTGCTCTTCCGCAGTTTCCCGTCGCCGCCGATGGCCTCGTTGACTACATCCCACGCATGAATCCGCCCCTTGTAGCGGCCGACGACGGCATCAATATGTTCTTTCATGCGCCGCAGCAGCAGCTGGCGGTCCGCCGGACTGCCGTCCGCTTTTTCAAACACCCACGACGGCGTCTGACTATGCCACACCAGCGTATGGCCCACCAGAAACATCTTGTGCTTTTCGCCGAACTCCACAAAACGATCAGCGGCCTCAAAGGCATATACCTCCGGCTGAGGATGAACGCTTTCCCATTTCAGAATGTTTTCCGGCGTAATCGTATTAAAATGCTTGAGAATCAGAGCCGTCTCAGCAGGGGACTTCTCATAAATCTGCCCCGCATTTAATGAGGTGCCGATTTTGAAGAAATCCGCAAAAACCTCTTTCAAAGCAGGCACTTCTTCCTCTTGTGCCGCACGTGCCGACCCGGCAAAGATGACCGCGATTCCCAAAACAACCCATACCCATTTGACAGCTTTCATCGAATGATTCCTTTCAATTTTCAGGTTCACTTTCATAGGACTTCCGACGTTCAATCAGGTCGGTTTCAATCTGTTTCATCCGCAGATTATTCAGCGGGTAAAAGAGCATTATCGCCGCCCCCAGAAGGGCAAACACAGCCGGATAAACACTCATGCACATCCGAATACCCTTCAGCGCCGAGGCCGTCTGTTCCTGATTTTCCTGATAGCCGTAGCCGGCCAGAATCCACCCCAGCAGTGCCCCTCCGAAGGCCACCCCCAGTTTGAGAGCAAACAAAGACGCCGCCATAATCAAAGCCGTCGCACGCCGTTCGTTTCTCCACTCCGAGTAATCGGCCGTATCGGTATAAATCGCCCATTGCAGAACCGAAACCGGCCCCACAGAAAACGACGTTACCAGCTGCAGCAGCCATAAGACCTTCAAATCCTCCGGCCCAAGAAAATAAACCCCAGCCGTGGAAAGCCCCGCCAACACCAGAAAGCCGAGATAGCAGGCGGACTTGCCCAGATATTGACTAAGCCGTTTGGTGAGAACCGCTCCCAGGATAGTAGCCGTTGTCCCCGAAAGCAGGTAATAAGTGGACAATTTTTGAAACGAAAGATTCCAGACATGACCAAATAGAACAATTTCCTGTTCTTGGATGAAATATTTGAAATAATACATAATGGTACTGTTTCGCATCACAATATAGGTCAGCTGGAATACCGTCGCTCCGCCTATCAGCAGCCACGGGACATTCGTAAACAGGTCTTTGATGTCTTGCAGAATTGGATTTTTCTGACCTTTCGGCGGCTGGACTCGTTCCCGCGTCGTCGCAAACGTAATCAGAAACAGCAGAACAGCCAGCCCCCCAAGCACCATCAATGCACGCTGCCAGCCGAGCCGTTCATTGTCCCCCCCGAAATACCCGACCAGATTCAGCAGGGCATATTGAACAACAAAGGTCCCCCCAAAGGCCGCCACAAACCGATAGGCGGAAACAACCGTCCGCTCCATCGAGTTGGGCGTAATCACCCCCATCAGAGCACAGTAGGGGACATTGATGGCCGTATAAATCATCGTCATCACCGTATAGGTCACATAGGCATAAACCAGTTTGCCGGTCGGCCCCCAATTGGGAGTGGTGAACATCAGAACAGCGAAAAAGCCGAAGGGCACGGCAAACCACAGCAGATACGGACGGAATTTACCCCAGCGTGAATGGGTACGGTCGGCAATGGCCCCCATAATCGGGTCATTCACCGCGTCCCAGATGCGGGTTATCATCAGCATCGTCCCCAGCGATGCCGCAGAGATGCCGAACACATCCGTGTAAAAATAGGCCAGATAGGTAATGAAGATTTGGAAGATAAGATTAGATGCCATATCTCCTACGGCATAGCCAATCTTTTCCCAAGCAGGCAATCTGTAGGATTCGCTGTTTTCCATTGCTTTTCTCCTGGTCCAATCCTTGAGTTTACCGGTCTGCTTTTTGTTTTTCAATCGGATTTGCAAAACGGCCGAAGTACTCCAGACACACATCCCGCCATTGACGGGCATTGTCCGCCTGAATCTGAAGCCGTCGGCGGACTTCTTCAAAACGCTCCGGGTCAATCTTGCCTTCCAAAGAGGCCCATGCCGACTGCATCCATTCCGCATACGCAGCCCCCCGATGATAATGCGCCTGCAAGTCCTCCCAAAGGGTCTGTCCCGACTTCATCCGCCAGTCCCACGGCAAATGATGAAACCAAAGCAGGTATTTCTCCGGACAGGTTTTCGGGTTGTCCAATTGCTCCCGCAAAGGCGAAAAATACTGAAGCACCGCCCCCGTTCCGCTCGTACTGCGGTCAAACCCAATCCCGTTCGGCTCCGCCCGATGATAATAAGTGGAACTCCAGTCATGCCGAACCGGATGCACAAAATCCGGCGCCGGCCCGTAATGATGGCCTTCCGCCATCAGATGAGCCAGCCCCAGCGGCGTCATCGTATCCACACACGCCTCCCACGAGCCGGCCATCATCTTCCCAATCACCTCCACGACCTCCTTGTCATTGGTAAACGTCATCCGAATCCATTCTTCCGCCAGTGTTTCCGCCGAAAGAGTATGGTTCCACCCCAGCCGGCCGAAGGCATACCAGTTGGCCTGCGAGAAGGGGTGTCCCGTCCAGTTGACATCGCTGCCGATCCCCGATACGCCGGCAATGCCGGTCAGCGAATGCCCGAAAACCGAACTGTCGACAATTCGTCCCACCGTACTGCCGGGCCCCCGCGCATACGTATCCGAATCGAGCACCTCTTTCCATTGCGGTCCCAGATACACCAGATAATTGGCCTGGCCGGTGTACTCCTGTGTAATTTGCAGCTCCAGCAGCAGCGGCGTTTTCGCCATCGCCCCAAACAGCGGATTAAACGGCTCACGCGGCTGAAAATCAATGGGGCCGTTCTTCGTCTGAATCATAACATTCTTTGCAAACTGCCCGTCCAGCGGCACGAACTCCAGATAGGCACACTTGGCCCGATCCGAATCGATCGACAAATCATAGACAAACGACCGCCACATCACAATCCCCCCATAAGGCGCCGCCGCCTCTGCCAGCATATTGGCGCCGTCCGCATGGGTTCGTCCGTACATCTGCGGACCCGGCTGTCCCTCCGAATACGCCTTCACAAGAAACCCCCCGAAATCCGGAATCAGCCGATAGATTTCCTCCGTCTTTTCCTTCCACCACCGGCGCACCGCCGGCTCCAGCGGGTCGCACGTCGAAAGCCCCCCAATTTCCATCGGAGAGGTAAACTTAACGCTCAGATAAACCCGAAGACCGTAGGGCCGAAGCACATTGGCAATCGCCGCCGTTTTCTCCAGATACGGCGCCGTTAAAATCTTCGCCTGCGCATTGACATTATTCAGCACCGTCCCATTGATGCCGATAGAGGCATTAGCCCGAGCATAATCTTTGTATCGCGGGTCGATAACCTCCGGCAGCTGCTCCCATTTCCAGATAGACCGCCCCGCATAGCCCCGCTCTACGCTGCCGTCCAGGTTGTCCCAGTGGTTCAGCAGCCGTCTTTGGATTTTCGGTTTCTCCTGCACAGCCAGCCGGTCAATCGGCTGATGAGTCTGCATCAGCCGCAGCAGGTGAAAACTGCCGTATAAGACCCCTCGCGGCTGGTTGGCGGCAATCAGCGTAATCGGCTTTTGATTCCATACGGCAGAGCGAAGAAGGTATCCTTCATCACCCGCCTGCTTCAGGTCCGCCTCCTCCAGCAGCGATTTCACAAGAGGACAGCTCCGCGGTGTGCCGGCGGCAATCGCTCCGGCCTGCCCCGCAGAGTCGGCAATCGGAACCTCCCGCCCCAGCAGCCCGCCCAACCCCCGCTGAAGTTCTTCTGCGGCCGCCGCCAGCGTCGGCTCAGACCGGTCAATCACAATTTCCGATGCCAGTTTGTCATACTGGGCGCGGATTTCCATGTTTGAAATCGGCTCATAACGAAGCCACAGTCGGCTGCCGTCCTCTCCCTGTGCCGAAGCCGCCGCCAAAAACAGCACCCCAAACAGCACCTCCACGGTTCGAACGAAAAAACCTGTCCGCCGCTTGCCTCTCATTGTCTGTCCCATCTTGGTTTCATATTTAAAAAAGAGGGCCTGTTCTTCACAGGCCCTCAGCCGTTCCCCTGTACTTGTTCAGAGAAAGCCGCTATGGCAGGCCTTCCGCCCCGCAAGCCGGACCTTTCGCCCGTGTGCTTATCTCGAGCCCGGGTTCCGTTCATAAAACAGGTTGATATCCGCCACCCAAATCCCGGGCCGCTGCGGCTTGGTTTCGTAATCGGCCCTGACAAACAGTTCCTCTTTGCGGAAGTATTCCACATGCCCGTCATAAAAGAGCACATTGGCACCTTGGCTGTGCCGATAGAATACCGGCCCATGCAGGTTGTATTGCTTCTTGTATTCTTCGATAGACAACTGGCCCGCCTCGTCCCATCCTTTGGCAGGGTCTGCTGAATACCAATGGGCCCACCAGTCAATCCCGTCCACGAACGCCAGTACGCGGGCGGGCATCCGCAGCGCGCTTTGCTTATGCCCCATGTACTTGTTGAAGCCCGGGTTGGTGATGTAGTCAAAGCCGCCCCATTCCGTCGAATTCATCGCATAACTGGTCAAGACACCCATACTGCTCACATTGGCCAGGTCCACGCTGATTTTGTCCGACGGACACATCAGTTTGCGCGGGATGCCGTAATACTTCGGTTCCTCACTTCCTCTCAGACTGTCCGCATCAAGGATAGCCCGAAATCCTTCGTTGCGAATCCAGTCCACCGCCGTGCCGCTCGTATTGATATACCGCAGGGGGACATAAGCCCCGTTGTATTCTGTTGCATAAGCAATGTTAGCCACACCGAGAGTCTTAAAGTTGTTGGTGCATAAAATCCTCATTCCCTGCTCTTTGGCGCGCCGGAGGGCGGGCATCATGATGGCCAGCAGCATCGCAATGATGGCAATGACCACCAGCAATTCAATTAATGTGAAGGCCTTTTTCGTTTTCATAATTTTTTCTCCACAGTACAGAGAACGGTTTTTTGCACCTTGCCCGTTATTTTTCGAATCGGCGGTCCGGATTCGCCCTCCCGCTGTCCGGACCGCCGTTTTTTACCAAAACCTCCGGACAAAAAGGTTATAAAAAGGTTCTTATTTCCGTTTCCGCAAAGTCAGCAGACAGCCCGTTCCCAGCAGAGCCAGTGTTGCCGGCTCCGGGACACCCGTCAGCTGCGCGTTGTCAAAATACATATCCGTTGGAGCACCGCCGCCGGTGTTCAGGGCCAGAATGATTTCAATGTATCCTGTGCTCGTAATCTGATCCCGGAACGCACTGTAGTCCACGGTGAGCGTCGCCGTCCGCTGCCCGGAGCCGGGCCACCAGTAGAAGTTCACAGGATTGCCGCCAGCCACTTCGGTCCAGCCCGGACCGGCCGCATTCATATACACCGCATAAATCTGCGAGTATCCGCCCGTGATCGTCCCGTCATTGGCTCGAACGCTTACATCCATCGAAAACGTCGAACTCTTCATAAAGACTGCTCGCTGCTCTGCATTCAGTTTGATAGCCAGCGACTGAGCCCAGCCCGACTGGTCAACCCGCAAACTTTTGCTGCCCAGCGTTGCTCCAATCGTGCTCGAACTGTATTTCTCCGGCAGTGTCTCAATGGCCGCCTGTCCCTGGCCCCAGTCAATCCAGCCGTCGCCGCTGGCGGGCATCGATTCCCAGTTGCCGATCACCAGCGCCGGCGACTCCATGCTCATTACCAAAAGGCCCAGCAAGGCCAGCCCGACTACTTTTTTCATTGTCCTTCCTCCAAAACAGAATCTCCAATTTACTCTTTACCCTGCGCCTCAGGGCACGGTCTATAGTTATCACACGCCTCACACGCTTAGCCGGGGTATCCTTGCAGACCGCCCCGGTTTGTTTCTATCACCAACTCGCCTTGCAGGTCGGGTCTGTTTCGAACAGCGCCGGGTCATTGCACACCATCCACGACTCCGCAATATACACAAAGTCATTCAGGTCAATCACGCAGTCGCGGTTGAAATCAGCCGCCAGACCCTGCTGCCGCTGGAAAACCTGCTCGCAGTTCTGCGGCTCAATTTCAAGCCGCCCCTGCGCATAATGGGCTGCCGCACGCTCCGAACTCAAAACCCCGGCATAGATGGCAAACTCATCAAAATCCCCTGTAACCGTGTTATAAACATATCCGCGGTTATTTTCGCCGCCGATAACCAGGTGGTCCTGCTCCGGCCCCAGTTTCGCCGGATATCCCTCCCGACCGACCACCGTCGAGCCGACCAGTTCCCCGTCAACAAACAGCTGAATCTGCATCTGGGCCGGATTGTCGTTGTATCCTTCATCGTAGGTCACCACATAATGATGCCATCCGCCGTCTGAGGGAGTCTCCACACCCGGATACCAGAAGTCTATATGATTGGGCTCAGCGGGGTCTGTGCCGTTCAGCACTCGCAGCGTGCCGAAAGCCACTCCTTCATCGGCGGCCTGTCCAAACCCGGGAGCATAATTCTCCCGCGTATAAGGCCCAATCTGCTGGAAGAACATTCCGTACCGGGTTATCGATTCAATCTTTGCCCAGAACTCGAACGTAATATCATCCGGCGCAAAGGCATAGTCATCCTGGTAGGTACCTCCCCAGCCCGGCTCGTCAAGCACCGATGCAGCCACGAGGCCTGCACTGCCCCCGTTCAGGTAAATCGCATTGCCGATGCCGCCGGAGGGGACGAGAGACGCACCGCTTCCCGCCTGGGTCCAGTAGTTATTTTCGGAGGAATCCACCAGCGGCATTTCTTCAAACTTCAGATACAGAACCGGCTTATCCGCCCGCACAAGTTCTTCATAGCTGGCAGGCAGAAGAATCTGCGCATTGTCAAAGTACATCTCCGGCGGGGCGCCGCCGCCTGTATTCAAAGCAAAAATAATCTCGATATAACCCGGATTGGGACTGGTGATTTGTTCCTTAAATGCCGTATAGTCCACCACCAGCGTTTGCGTCCGCTGCCCGGAGCCGGACCACCAGTAGAAGTTTACCGGATTATCACTGGCCACAGCAGTAAAGCCCGGACCGTCCGCATTCATATACACCGCAGAAATCTGTGAGTATCCGCTCTCGATCGTCCCGTCATTGGCCGCCACCGTCATATCAATCGAAAACTTATTGCCGGCCATAAAGGCCGCCCGCTGCGTTTCATTCAGTTTGATAGCCAGCGACTGCCCCCAGCCCGACTGAATCACCTTCAAACTTTGGCTGCCCAGCGTTGCACCAATCGTGCTCGAACTGTATTTCTCCGGCAGTGTTTCAATGGCTGCCTGTCCCTGGCCCCAGTCAATCCACCCGTCGCCGCTGGCGGGCATCGATTCCCAGTCTCCAATAACCAGCGCATAACTTGGCGCAGCCGAAGCAAATATCAGCACCGCCGCACAAATTGCCCCAAGGGCTTTCATTCGATTACTCATCGGTTTATCTCCTCTTCAAAAAGTTCTCGTCATCCTCTCCGCCGATTACTGAACGTTGGGGTTGTAGTCCACCAGCCAGCTGTTCACCATCTCCGCCAGGTCCGCAAGGTCCACCCGGCAGTCGCGGTTCAGATCGCCCGCCGGCTCCAGCTCATACAGGTACACATCCTCGCAGTTGTCCAGCGAAATCGGCCCCACATACACCAGCTGAAGCCGAACAACGTCAAAATACAATTCCGTGTTCGCCCATTTCAGATCATGAGGCCCCGCAAACAGGTTGACCGGCAGTTCCTCCAGCGAGTGATAAACCTTAGGATCTTCTTGGTGCTGGGCTTGGGTGAGGGTTCCCAGGAATTTCCCATCCAGATACATATTCAGCCCCGCCGCCCCCCAAAGTGTTACAAAATCCGCCGACAGCAGGTACTTGCCCTGTGCATCTTCCGGCACAAAGAGGTCATAAATCATATACTCGCCGGTGTCCAGATAGTGAACATAATTGCCCAGGTCTGGTCCGTAAAAGGTAATTTCACCGCCCCGCCCATTGGTATCAAAGGCCACGTCATAATTGCGGGCGTCAATCGTATTGTCATTGGGGTCGCTGGATGGCGAAATCACAAACGGCCTCTTGGTGCTGACCAGCTGAAGTCCATTGATTACATTTGTATAATACAGCCGAATCATATTCGGATTGCCCAGCGGCACATTTTCGAAAACTACATAATTGCCGCCCTCGACAAATCCCTCGCTGACTCCTCCGCTGACGGACGCGGTACCCAAAATAATATCATTGCTGTCCGCCAGGGTAAAAGTGCCCGCTTCGCTTCCGTACACAATCAAATCAAAATTGCCGCCGTACGCCCCCTCGCCCATAAAGGCAATATTGGGGTCGCTCAGTCCGCCCAGGTGAATCGTATTGACAAATCCGTCATCCATCAGCCCCGAACCGGAGCCCGCAATATACCCATGCCCCAGCCCGTCATCTCCAATCCACACCTGGGCGGCATAGGTACTGGGCGCAGCGCCTTGCCCCTGCTTAACCAGGTTGCTCGACCGCTGCGAGCCCACCGGAACCCCCCAGCCCCCGTAGAAGGCAATCCAGTCTGTTCTTCCTGGAAAGACACCCTCTCCCTGGTAGGCCGTATCATTGCCGTAACTGTTGAAGTCAATGTTAATGACCTCCACAGCGAAGGCCGTTCCTGCCGCCGCCAGACACCAGAGCAAAATCGCAAATCCTCTTTTCTTTTTCATACTGCCTCCTGGATTCATTTTTCTTCAATTTTCTTCCCTGACACCCGTCTTCCGATTGTCTTCCCTGCTGTTTATGGCATGACTCAAACCCTCTGCATTCTTGTCGGCAAGTACTTCCCGGTCATATCCGCTCACCCGCCCCTCTGACAGGGCCGTCTCTTCCGGTCCTTTTCTTCCATTCGGGGGGATAGCCGAAGCACGGATAATCAGGTGCTGGCGAAGTTTGATGGTTTGGCCGACGCGTTCTTCCGCCGGCTGCTGAATCTGCTTCAGCAGCAGTTGGGCGGCCAGTTTGCCCATTTCACGCGACGGCGCACCCATCCTCGTCAGGGCCGGCTTGACAATATCGCACAAATATTCATCGTTAAAGCACATCAAACTCACCTGCTCCGGAATCTGAATGCCGCAAACCGGCGCATCATGAAGAATCTTCAGCGCCACCACATGGTCGTAGGCCAGAATGGCAGTGGCCTTCTCCTCCAGAACCGCCCGTGCCAGAAAGTCCTGGGGATTGCTGAACGGTTTTTCCCCCTCCTCAATCGCCTTCAGCCCCAGCCGCTTCAGTTCCGCTGTATAGGTCGAATATCGCTCCTCGATACTCATGTGCCGGCGGTGTTCCGGTGTCGGCCCCGCATAGGCAATCCGCCGATGCCCAAGCCCGTACAAATACTGAATGGCCTGCCGGGTCGCTTCAATATCGTCCGGCACCACTGAACACCCTCGCGGCCCGCAAGGCCCGTTGATGACCACATAAGGCAGACTGGTTTTCTCCATCTCCTCAATCGTTCGCGGAGAGCATTCCTGAGTAACGATAATCCCGTCCACCCGCCAGGGCGGCAGCTCCGTATCATCACGAAGCAGGTTCGGTGCCGTCGCGCAGATGTCAAATTGGTGGGCCTGCAGCAGACGGACGGCCTCTTCCGTCGTCAGTTGATAAATGTTGGTCGGCCAGCCGAACACCGTGTTATAGCCGATGATGCCGATGATTTTGGTTTGACGCTTGACCAGATTCTTGGCCGCCAGGTTCGGACGATATCCCAGTTCTTCGGCCATCTGGGTGATTAATTGGCGAACTTCTTCGCGAACGGAAAATCCATTGGAGTAGTTGCCGTTGAGGACGCGGCTGACGGTAGCATTGCTTACCCCGCAGTGGGCGGCTATTTCGCGTACCGTCGGGATGGAAGACCTTTTTTTGGCCATGGCAGAGGGCCTCGGCTTTTTCTTCAAACGAACGGTTTCAGTAAACGTTTACTGCTTTCGGTGATAAAAATGCCTGCTTCTTCATTTTCCGGCACATCCTTTTGCGCTTCTCGGTGGGGTTCAGCAGTTCTTCAGTAAACGTTTACTTTACTTTATCCCTTCCGCGAAAACTTGTCAAGATTCCTTGCAGAAAATTCTCAGAGAACCCCCGCAAAACCGTCCGATAAATCTCTCCTAAGCCCTTTGTGAATAATAGGTTAAGAAAATCTATCTCCGCCCCTTGTAAAAATGAAAAATCCCGTTTTTTTATCCGCCTGCTCTTTCACACCCTCAAGCCCGGTGGGGGAGATTGTCTTTCGTTTGAACCGCCGCTCGGAAACGACAAATGCAGCAGCCGGCGGCAGCGAGTATCGCCGACGGATTTGTCTGGAACTGGAATAAGTTACAGCCCTGAAGGTACTCGGGGTGACAGGATTCGAACCTGCGACCTCCTGGTCCCAAACCAGGCGCTCTCGCCAAGCTGAGCTACACCCCGCAAGCCCTCTTTTGCGGATGAAAAGCAATTTTATAAATCCATTTGCAAAAAAGCAAGCGAAACGTTATACTCTCTAATTATCGCCTTACCGCCTATTCACACGAAGGGAGAGTATGGATAGAAAATGGCAAGTGGGCAGCGGCACAATCGAACTGGTCCAGGGGGACATCACCGAACAAGATACCGATGCGATTGTCAATGCTGCCAATTCCCAGCTGATTCTCGGCGGCGGGGTTGCCGGAGCCATCCGACGCAAGGGCGGCCCGACCATTCAGCAGGAATGTCTCCGAAAAGCCCCAATTCCGGTTGGCGGGGCAGTCTTGACCTCCGGCGGTAATCTGAAAGCACGCTATGTCATCCACGCCGTCGGGCCGCGCATGGGGGAGGGCGACGAAGACCGAAAACTCCAGCAGGCAGCCCTGAATTCCCTCAAGGTCGCCGATGCCCACCGCCTTCAGAGTATCTCCTTTTGCGCCATCAGTACAGGCATCTTCGGATATCCCATCGACCGCTGCGCTCGCATTATGCTCAAAACAGCCGCCGAATATCTTCAAAATCCTCAAACCGCCATCCGCCGCGTTGTTTTCTGCCTCTACGACCGCGCTTCATTCGATACCTTTGCCGCCGCCCTCGAGGAATTGAAGAATGAAAGCAGCCGTTCTCAGTGAAATAGCCCCCATTGAGCGCCGGCCGATTCGCCTGCTTGACCTGCCTGAACCCTCTCCGGCCCCCGACGAACTCCTCCTCAAGGTTCTCGCCTGCGGCCTCTGCCGTACCGAACTGGATGAAATAGAAGGCCGATTGCCCGTCCCCAAACTTCCGCGGGTACTCGGCCATCAGGTAGTCGGTCGTGTCGTTCACAAAGGCCCCGGCGTCCGCACAGTAGAACTCGGCGCACGCGTCGGTGTTACCTGGCTGTGGAAGAGCTGCGGCCGATGCTCCTTCTGCGCCGCCGGCTTCGAAAATCTCTGCTCCAGCGCCCTCTGGACAGGGCTGGATGTCGATGGCGGCTATGCCGAATATATGACCGTTCCCGCCGACTTTGCCCACCCTCTGCCGGCCTGCCTGGATGACCTGCACACGGCGCCTCTTCTTTGTGCGGGGGTTATCGGCTTTCGGGCCTTGCGTTTAGCTCAGATTCAGGACGGCCAGATTGTCGGGCTTTTCGGTTTTGGCGCCTCCGCCCATCTGTGCATTCAAATCCTCAAGGCCAGGTTTCCCGCCGGCAAGGTTTATGTCTTCACCCGCAGCAGCGGCCATCGCCGCTTGGCCGAGCAGCTCGGCGCCGACTGGACCGGTCTGCCCGAGGATAACCCGCCTGCCAAAATCGACAGGGCGATCGACTTTACCCCTGTCGGCCAGACGGTACCCCTGGCCATGAGCCGGCTTCAGAAGGGCGGAAAACTCCTCATCAACGCCATCCGCAAACAAACCCTCATCCCCCCGATGGACTATGCCGAACACCTTTGGTCCGAACGTTCCATTCAAAGCATCGCCAACGTTACACGGGCGGACGCCGCTGAATTTCTCCCCATCGCCGCCGAAATCAACCTTCAGCCGCAAATCACCGTCTTTCCCCTTCAGCAGGTCAATCAGGCCCTGCTGGCCCTCAAGCAAAGCCGCCTCTCCGGGGCTGCTGTGCTGGTCCCTTCAACCTGATTCTTATAACTGCGCCAGTGCCTGCTCCAGGTCGCGGATGATGTCTTCAGCGTCCTCAATCCCAACCGCCAGCCGGAACAGCGTATCCGTAATCCCCAACTCGTACCGTTCTTTGCGCGAGTAGTCATAATAACTCACCAGGGCCGGGTGGGTAATCAGGGTTTCTACGCCGCCCAGACTGGGCCCGATAAAGCACAGTTGAAGCGAATCCAGAAATTTCTTGGCTGAGGCCAGTGTCCCCTTCGTCTCAAACGTAACCACGCCGCCGCCGCCCTCCATTTGACTGACGGCAACATCGTAATGCGGATGACTTTCCAGAAAAGGATAATACACCCGCTTAATCCGCGGGTGCTTTTCCAGAAAACGAGCAACCTCCAGCGCGGTTTGGTTCTGTTTGGCAACCCGAAGAGGAAAGGTTTTCAAGCCCCGAAGCAGCAGATAGCAGCAGTGCGGGTCCATCGTGCCGCCCATCGACTTGTGAAGATTGCGAATCTTGTCAACCAATTCCGTCCGCCCCAGCACCGCACCGGCCAAAATATCATTGTGTCCCGCCAGATACTTTGTGCAGCTGTGCACAACAAGGTCCATTCCGAACTCAAGCGGCCGCTGGTTATAGGGGGTCGCAAATGTACTGTCAATCAGCGTAAGCACCTTGTGCCGATCGGCAATCTTTTTCAGTTTCACCAGATCAAAAATATTCAGGTACGGATTGGTCGGCGATTCCGAAAGGATAAATTTGGTGTTCTTCTGAATCGCCTTTTCGAGAGTCTCGTAATCGCCGAACGGCACAATCGTGCAGCCGATTCCAAACTGCTTCAGATACGACCGGCAGAACTCGAGCGTCTTTTTATAACTGTCGTCCGTCATAACAATGTGATCGCCCGACTGCACCAGCGAAAGAATCGTCGTCGTGATCGCGCTCATTCCTGACGAAAACACCACGCAATCCTCCGCACCCTCCAGGTCGGCCAGCCGTTTTTCAGCCACCGTTACCGTCGGATTGCCGTACCGGCCGTATTCGTACCGTTTTTTGCCGCGCCGAGTATAATTTTCAATCTCCTTGCTGTTTGCAAAGACAAAGGTTGAAGTCTGAACAATCGGTGTCGTAATCGAATCGGCGTACCGTTTTCGCGGCTCTCCCGCGTGAATAGCACGGCTGGCCATCGAAAGAGTTTTTTTAGATTTGGTTTTCTTTTTACCCATCGTAAAGAGTCCTTTCGTTGAGCAAATCATTTATTTGTTATCCGGAATGGCTTGAATAGTATCCCATAATCCCCCGACTTTTCAAGCAGTTTTCTTCCTCAAAAGATAAACCAGGTTAACAGAGCCATTATGTCTTTTATCCAGGCCCTCATTTGCATTTTTTAACACCTGCGGCCAAAGCAAACGTATAATTACTAACAGCAGAAACAAATTTTTTGAACCTTAATTTAACTTTAAACAAGGGCAAAAAGAAGTCTGAATTTGTCCTGAAAAAAAATTTTTTTTCGTAGCTTCAATTGCCGCAAGGACTAACGAAACACCCGTGCTTTTTCAGCATTTTTCTCCTTGTCTGGGATTGCGGCTGAAGTATGATATAGGGAGAGTAAACAACATATCGTGGTATTTTATAATGCAGCGCAATATATCTTGTGGTATAATTGTTTTTAGACAGGGAGGTCACCGTGCCTGAGGAAAGGAACACCAGCGTGAACGAGACAACCGAGAAAAAAGGGCTTCAGCCGTGGGAAAACCAGCCCGCTTGCTCCCGCAAAGGGCTCAAGATAGAACCCTTTTTTGCCGCATCCGGCAAACATCCCTTTGAAGAAATCGAATGGGAAACCCGCCAGGCCAAAATTACCGACGAGACCGGCAAACCCATTTTTGAACAGAATAATGTCGAAGTACCTCTGTCCTGGAGTCAACTGGCCGCCAAGGTCGTCGTCAGCAAGTACTTTTACGGCGATGTCCACTCCGGCCAGCGGGAAAACTCCGTTAAGCAGCTCATTCATCGGGTCTGCCGCGCCATTGCCGATCGCGGTCTGCGAGACGGCTATTTCCTCACCGAACAGGATGCGGAGGTTTTCTATCGCGAACTCACCTGGCTGTGCGTCAATCAGTACGGCGCCTTCAATTCCCCTGTCTGGTTCAACGTAGGGCTTTATGATATTTACCATATCGACGGCAGCCCCCACAATTACCACTGGGATGACCATCAGGCCAAAGCCGTCCCCTGTTCCAACAGTTATGAATATCCGCAGGCCTCGGCCTGTTTTATCCAGTCCGTCCAGGACACCATGGAAGACATTATGCGCCTGGCCCGCAGCGAAGCGATGCTCTTCAAGCACGGCTCCGGCACCGGCACCGATTTGTCCACCCTTCGCAGCAGTCGGGAGAAACTCTCCGGCGGCGGCAAGCCCTCCGGCCCCTTAAGTTTCATGCGCGTCTATGACCAGATCGCCGCCGTCATCAAATCCGGCGGAAAGACCCGCAGGGCTGCCAAAATGCAGTCCCTCAAAATCGACCATCCCGACATCAAGGAATTCATCACCTGCAAAACCCAGGAAGAAAAAAAGGCCTGGGCACTCATCGAGCAGGGCTACGACCCCAACGAGGCCTACGACAGCATTATGTTCCAGAACAGCAATCTGTCCGTCCGGCTCACGGATGAGTTTATGGAAGCCGTTGAAAAAGACGACTCCTGGACCACCCGCTCCGTCACCACAGGACAGCCCATGGATACCTACTCCGCCCGCGAACTGATGCGTCTGATTGCCGAAGGAACCCGAATTTGCGGCGACCCGGGAGTGCAGTACCACTCCACCATCAACCGCTGGCATACCTGCCCCAATTCCGGCCCCATCAATGCCTCCAATCCATGCAGCGAATATATGTTTATCGATGATTCCGCCTGCAATCTGGCTTCGCTGAATCTGATGAAGTTCCGCCGCGAAGACGGCACCTTCGATGTCCAGCGATTCAAGCAGGCCGTCCGAATCTTCATCATCGCTCAGGATATTCTCGTGGATATGGGCAGCTATCCCGAAGACAAAATCGCCGAAAACAGCCATCGTTTCCGCCCCCTCGGCCTGGGCTATGCCAATCTCGGCGGCCTGATTATGAGTTTGGCTCTCCCCTATGATTCCGAAGGCGGCAGGGCGATTGCTGCTGCTTTAACCGCCATTCTCACCGGCACCGCCTACAACGTCAGTGCGGAACTGGCCTCCATCAAAGGCCCGTTCGCCGAGTTTGAAAAGAACCGCCAGCCGATGATGCGCGTCATTGCCATGCATCGCGAGCACGCCTATCATCTGCCCGAAATGCACTGTCCCCAGGACCTCCTCAACGCCGCCAAAAACATCTGGGATCAGGCCTTCGATGTCGGCGGACGCTATGGCTTCCGAAACGCCCAGACCACCGTCCTGGCCCCCACAGGAACCATCGGCTTTATGATGGACTGCGATACCACCGGCGTAGAGCCGGACATCGCCCTGGTCAAATACAAAATCCTCGCCGGCGGCGGCATGCTCAAAATCGTCAATCGCACGGTTCCCATGGCCCTCGATCGGCTCGGATACAGCCCAGAAGAAATCAAAAGCATCTGCGATACCATCGACCGCGACGACACCATCGAAACCGCCGCTGCCCTCCGTCCGGAGCATCTGCCGGTTTTCGACTGTGCCTTCAAGCCCAAAAACGGCAAGCGCCATATCCATTACATGGCCCATCTGAAGATGATGGCGGCCGTCCAGCCGTTCCTCTCCGGCGCCATCAGCAAAACCATTAATATGCCCAACGAAGCTTCCACCGAAGAAATTATGTCCGCCTATATCGAGGGCTGGAAACTCGGCCTCAAGGCCGTTGCCATCTATCGGGACGGCTCCAAGCGGCTCCAGCCCGTCAATGTCGCCAAAAAAGAGCAAAGCAAAAAGAAAACCGACGAACAACCCGTTGTCTCCAAACCCTTCCGCCGTCGTCTGCCCGACACCCGCAACAGCATCACCCATAAGTTTTCCGTTGCCGGCCACGAGGGCTACCTCACGGTCGGCCTCTACGAAGACGGCCAGCCCGGCGAACTGTTCATCACCATGGCCAAAGAGGGAAGCACCGTCGGCGGCCTGATGGATGTCGTCGGCACCTGTGTTTCCATGGCCCTTCAGTACGGCGTGCCGCTGATTACGCTGGTGGACAAGTTCCGCCATGCCCGCTTTGAGCCCGCCGGAATGACCTCCAACAAAAACATCCCCTTTGCCAAAAGTTTGATTGATTATATTTTCTGCTGGCTCGGCTGTCAGTTTATCCCGGGTTATGCAGAAAAGAATATGCCCAATCATACCCCGGCACCCGCGGAGAACCCGACCGCCGCAACGGCTAAGCAGCTGGTGGAAAAGACTCAGGATTTGGCCAAGAAAATCGGCCAGGCCCGCGCTCTCGAAAAGAAACTCACCTCGCCGAAGCCCGACACGGCCTCTCCTCAGGCCTCCGCAGCACCCGTTCGGCCGGAACGTCCTCTCCCTGAGCGCTTTGACAAAGCCGCGGACCGCGCTGTCGAACTGGTCGGCTCTGCCATCCAGAATCCAGACAGCGTACAGCCGGAAGCCGTGCTGATTCAGCAGTACAACAGCCAGTTTGAGCACTTCCAGGATGATGCGCCCGCCTGCGATGTCTGCGGAAGCATCTGTGTACGCAACGGCGCCTGCTACCGCTGCTACAACTGCGGAAACTCCATGGGCTGTTCGTAAACCCTTACCCGGAAACTCTTCCGCAGCTCGTCGGTCAGAAACTTATTCGGGCACTTGCCGTTAGGCAGCAGTTCCCCCTCCATACACTCGGCAGGGGAGCGGACCTCCTTTTCGAGTGTTCCGTCATCGCTGAATATCCACAGCGCCCCGCTGACCGGATGCACCGCAATTCCCTCCGGCGTAAAGGTATCCTCGCTGCTCCATTCCCCCGCAAGGGCAGGGCAGTGCTCAAAATCCCCATCCCAAACATACATCGCACAAGTGCTTTCTTCGTCCACCGGCCCCGCAAGAATAAAATGCACCTTTCGGCTGGGGTCATATTCCATTCCCCTCAGCCCCCGCTCCTGAAGGTCCCACAGCACAATCTCCCCAAATTTCGCCGCTTGCCCCGCAGCAGTCTCCGCCGGATTCAGCAATTCAAAAGCAATGGCCTTTTTCCTGCTTTTTTTGTCTGCTTTATAGAGCGGATTTCGCAGCCCAATCAGCAGAGAGCCGCGCTCCGGCAGATAAGTCATCGCCTCCATGTTAAGCCCCTTCTTTTTGGGGGCCAGTTTCTCACGCTCTTTTTTTGACAGTTCCGCCCCCATCTGAACGGCCTGCTCCAGATTCAGAAACTCCGCCTTCGGATAAGCCAGCAATTGTTCAATCAGCGTCTTGCACGGATTTCCAAACGGTTCAATGCTCACTGTCCCCTCCGTCGGGTTGTTTCGGATTTTCGTCGCAAAGAACCGATACCGGCTCAACCTCACCTTGCCGTCTTTGTTGCGCCCGTGCGACGTAACCCAGTAAATTGTCTCATCAACCCGTGCCGCCGCCTCAATATCCGCCTCCGGAAATCGGCTCTCTACTGCCAGAAATTCGCTTAAATCAATGCCGGCAACGGGCTTATCGCCTTTACCGATAGAGTAAATCCGTATCACATTGGATTCGTCATTGGCCGTCGCAAAATGGTTCGGGTCCAGAAACACCGCCGCCGAAATATCCGCCGCCCCATAAAAGGTAAACTCGCTTGCCTGTCGCAAATATTCCGAAGATTGCCCCAAAAGGATGCTCAAAAACCCGCAAAAAATCTGAAATGAAGCCGCTGCAGCCATACTTGTTCCTTTCCGTCCGATTCTTCTCCCCACAGGCGCAGCGTATCATCTTTTTCTGCGAACTCCAGCCAAATCTTCAGAAACCTTTGCTTGACAGCGGGCCTTCGACGCGGTACCGTACCGAATATTGGTTTGAGTCCTTCTAACAAAAAGCGGCGCATTAGGGAGAAGATTTATGGATAACCTCAAACAGTTTGAAGTATGGTTTGCCACCGGCAGTCAGCACCTCTACGGCCCCGAGGCCCTCAAGCAGGTCGATCAGGATTCCGAGCAGATTGTCAAATCTTTCAACGCAGACCCGGCAATCCCCTGCAAGGTCGTTTTCAAGCCCGTCCTCACAGGCCCCGACGAAATCGCTCAGTTGTGCCTCGAAGCCAACAGCGCTCCTGCCTGTGTAGGCCTGATTACATGGATGCACACGTTTTCGCCGGCCAAAATGTGGATTAAAGGTCTGGGCCTCCTCAAAAAGCCCATCCTTCACCTCCACACCCAGTTCAATCGCAATATCCCCTGGGATAGCATTGATATGGACTATATGAACCTGCACCAGTCCGCGCACGGCTGCCGGGAATACGGCTTTATCCTGACCCGCATGCGCAAAAACCGCAAAGTCGTCGTCGGCCACTGGAAAGACAAAGACGTCATCGAACGGCTGGCCGTCTGGATGCGGGCTGCCTGCGGCTGGAACGAAATGCAGAATCTCAAAGTCTGCCGGTGGGGCGACAATATGCGCCAGGTGGCAGTCACCGAAGGCGACAAAGTCGAAGCCCAAATCCGCCTTGGTGTCTCCGTCAACGGATACGGGGTCGGCGACCTCGTCGAAAAAATCAATCAGGTTTCCGATGCCCAGGTCAACGCCCTCATTCAGGAATACAAAAACACCTACCAAATGAACGTCAAACCCGAACAGATGGAATCGGTTCGCATTGCTGCCCGAATCGAAGCAGGTATGCGGGCCTTCCTCGAAGAGGGCGGTTTTAAGGCCTTTACCACTACATTTGAAGACCTTCACGGTCTTATCCAGCTGCCCGGACTGGCTGTGCAGCGGCTGATGGCCGACGGCTATGGCTTCGGTGCCGAAGGCGACTGGAAAACCGCCGCACTCGTGCGGGCGATGAAGGTGATGGCGGCCGGTCTCAAGGGCGGCACCTCGTTTATGGAAGATTACACCTATGATTTCGACCCTCAGGGCGGCAAAGTCCTCGGTGCTCACATGCTCGAGGTCTGCTCCTCTATCGCCGACGGAAAGCCGCGGCTCGAAGTACACCCCCTCGGCATTGGCGGAAAAGCCGATCCCGTCCGTGTGATTTTCAACACCCCGGCCGGAGACGGCATCAATGCCTCCCTCATCGATATGGGCAATCGCTTCCGGATGATTGTCAATGAAGTCAAAGTCGTCAAGCCCGATGCCGACCTGCCCAAACTCCCCGTCGCACGGGCCGTCTGGATTCCTCAGCCCAATCTGAAGGTGGCCGCTGCCGCATGGATTCTTGCCGGCGGTGCCCATCATACCGGCTTCAGCATGGCCGTCACCAGCGAGTTTATCGAAGACTTCTGCGAAATGGCGGGTATCGAGTTCGTCCTCATCGGCAAGAACACAACTATCCCTGACATCAAAAAAGAACTTCGCTGGAACGAGGTCTATTACGGCCTGGCCAAGGGATTCTGAGAAAAACACCCATAAATCGGGCTGCACAGAAAGCAAAAGAAAGGGAATGTTATGAGTCCGCGAGTACTTTTCGTGGGGGTAATGGTCTGTACTATGTCGCTCACTGCCTTTAGCGCCGCTCAATCCGACTCGGCCTATGCCGTTCGTCCGCTTGTGCCTATGCAGGCAGACCCCTTTCAGCCCTCTCAGGTCCGCTTGCTGCCGGGCCTGTTTCGCGATGCGATGGAACGGGACAAGGCCTACCTGCTTTCTCTCGAACCCGACCGTCTCCTCGCCTGGTTTCGCAAAGAAGCCGGCCTTGAACCCAAAGCCCAGGTGTACGGCGGCTGGGAATCCATGAGCATTGCCGGCCATAGTCTCGGCCACTACTTGTCCGCCTGCTCGCTGCTGTATGCCAACGAAAAAGACCAGCAATTGCTCGAACGCGTCGAGTATATTGTGGATGAATTGGCCCTCTGCCAGGAGAAAAACGGCAATGGCTATGTAGCGGCCATTCCCAACGGAAAAAAGGTATTCGAGGAAATCTCCCGCGGCGAAATCCGCTCCGCCGGCTTTGACCTGAACGGCTGCTGGGTCCCCTGGTACACCATGCACAAAGTGATGGCCGGCCTGCGCGACGCATGCCTCTATTGCGGCAACCGAAAAGCACTCACCGTCCTGACCAAATTGGCCGACTGGACAGACCGCACCACGGCCAACCTCACCGACGAACAATGGCAGACAATGCTCGATTGCGAACACGGCGGCATGAACGAAGTCCTTGCTGATGTCTATGCCCTCACCGGCGACAGCAAATATCTTCAACTGGCACGCAAGTTTTATCATCGCCGCGTTCTGGACCCCCTCGCCGCCAAAGAGGACTGCTTAGCCGGCCTTCACGCCAACACCCAGATTCCCAAGGTCATCGGAGCCGCACGCATTCACGAGTTCACCCAGGACGACAAATTCAAAACCATCGCTCTGTTCTTCTGGGACCGCGTTGTCCATTACCATACCTATGTCAACGGCGGCCATGGTGCAGATGAATATTTCGGCCCGCCCGGACGGCTCAACGACCGTCTTCACGATACAACCGAGACCTGCAACACCTACAATATGCTCAAACTCACCCGCCATCTGTTTGCCTGGCAGCCCAAAGCCGAAGCAATGGATTATTATGAACGGGCACTCTGCAACCATATCCTTGCTCATCAGCATCCCCAGACCGGAATGATGATGTACAAGGGCTTTCTCGATATGCCCGCCCGCAAGACCTTCAGCACACCCTTTGATTCCTTCTGGTGCTGTGTCGGCACGGGCATGGAAAATCACGTCAAATACCACGAAGCCGTCTATGACCAAAGCCGGGATGGACAGTCGCTTTATGTCAATCTTTTCATTGCCTCTGAGCTGACCTGGCCCCAAAAAGCCCTTACCGTCCGCCAGCAGACCACCTTCCCTCACGAGGCAGCAAGCCGTCTGGTCTTTTCCTGCCCGCAGCCCGTCCCCTTGACCGTGCGGATTCGCAAGCCCTTCTGGTGCGAAGGATTCCGCGTCTTTCTTAATGACCAGCCGCAGACGCTTCAGCCCGACGCCGACGGCTATGTTGCCCTCTCATCGACCTTCCGTGACGGTGACACCATCCGCCTCGAACTGCCGATGACCCTCCGGCTGGAATCAATGCCGGACAATCCCGACCGAATCGCATTTTTCTACGGACCCGTCCTGCTGGCCGCCGACCTCGATGGCGATCAGCCCCTGCCGGTTCTTATTGGCCGGCGGCAAGCCCTGCTTGCTTCCCTCAAACCTTCCGCCAAAGAACCTCTCGTCTTTGAAGCCCCCCAGGCAGGGCATGTTCTCGGCGGCACCCAGCCCCAGGATTTGGCCTTCCGACCCCTCTATAACATTGTTGACCAGAAATACACAGTCTATCTGGATATTTTTACGACTGAGCAGTGGAATCGCCGCAAAGCCGAATACGAAGCCGAGCAGAAACGCCGCCAGGAAATGGAGGCCCGCACCGTTGATGTCCTCGACATCGGCCGGATGCAGCCGGAAAGAGACCATAATCTGGTTGGCGACCGCACGCGCACCGGCGAGCATGCCGGCCGGCAATGGCGGGACGCCTACGAAGGCGGCTGGTTTGCTTTTGAAATGAAAGTCCTCCCCGATGCCCCCGTCGATTTGGTGGTTACCTATTGGGGCTCTGAGACCGGCCCGCGGCAGTTCGATATTCTGATCGACGATACCAAAATCGCCGCCGAGACACTCGGAGCCGATAAACCCAACGAATTTTATGAAAAGGTTTATCCGATTCCCGAAGAATTAACCCGCGGCAAGCAAAAAGTTACAGTACGCTTTCAGGCCCATCCCGGCTGCTTGGCAGGGGGCATATTCGGCTGCCGGACTATCCGCCGGTAGATGGCTGACCCCCTTGCCGGCTGACCATTTCCTGATACGAAAGCGGAATAATCAGCACCGAGCACGGTGCCTGCCGGGATACCTTTTCCGTAAGATTCCCGAAAAAGGCCTTCTGCAGTGAACCCTGACTGCGCCGGCCCATCACAATCAAATCCGCCTGCTTTTCGCTTGCCGTCGCCAGAATCTCCTGCCAGTCGCGGCCCACTCGAAAAATCGTCTCAAACCGAATAGACGAAGGCACCTGAGGCCGATATGTCCGCTCCAGACGCTCTTCTATATCCTGTCTGGCTTTCTCCTCCACATTCTCAACTTCGTAGATATAACTCTTCCAGAATTGAGCATCCGATTCCGGCACAACATGCAGAAGAAACAGTGTGCTTCCCGCTGTCATCTTTGCCAGAGCCAGTGCATACGAAAACGCAAAATCAGCATTGGGCGAAAAGTCCGTGCAGAACAGGATTTTCTCAAACAGGCCTTGCGGATGTTCCGTTTCCATCGCACGCTCTCCTTTTAGTGAATGAGATGGGGCAAAAACAGGGCGATTTGCGGAAACAGAATCAGCAAAATCACCGAAACAATCAGCGCCCATAAAAACGGCAGGGCACCCTCAAAAATCATCTGCAAAGGGATATCCCGCTCAATCCCGCCCACGACATATACATTCACGCCCACCGGCGGCGTAATAACGCCCATTTGGGTCACCGCGACAATAATCACGCCGAACCAGATGGGATCAAATCCAAGGTCGAGAACCACCGGATAGAAAATCGGTATCGTCAGCATAACCAGCCCCAGCGCATCGACAAAACACCCGGCCGCCAGATAAAACAGGATGATAAACCCCATGATGACCCACGCCGGCAGCGGCAGAGAAGCCAGAAACGACGCCAGCTCATACGGTATCCGCGTAATCGCCAGAAAACGCCCGAAAATCACCGCCCCCGTCACAATAAACATCACCATACACGACGTCCGCACCGTCTCCTGAAGAGACCGGCTCAACATCGTCAGCGTCAGTTTCTTCCGAAAAAGGGCAATCACAATCGCCCCGGCCGCACCGATCGCCGCCGCCTCAGTCGGCGTAAAGAGACCCGCGAACATTCCTCCAATCACCGCAAAAAAAAGAATCAGCGTCTCCGATACACCCGCCAGCGAACGCAGTTTTTCCTTCAGCGGCATACGCGGACCTGCCGGCCCCAGCTGCGGATGTTTTCGGCACAGCATCAGAATAGTCAGACAGAACAGCACCGCCATCAGAATCCCCGGCCCGATGCCTGCAATAAACAGCTGCCCGATCGACTGTTCCGTCAGAATAGCATACACAATAAACACCACTGACGGCGGAATCATCATCCCAAGCGTGCCCCCGGCCGCCACCGTTCCGGCCGCCAGTTTCATATCATACCCATACCGCTTCATCTCTGGCAGCACCACCGATGCCATCGTCGCTGCCGTCGCCGGCCCCGACCCGCAAATCGCCCCGAAAGCCGTACACGCTCCCACCGTCGAAATCGCCATCCCGCCCGGCCAGTGCCCCATCCATTGGTACGCCGTATGAAACAGCCGCCGGCTGATGCCCGTATGAAAGGCCACCTGCCCCATCAGCACAAAAAGAGGAATCACCGTCAGCGAGTACGAAGTAAACGTATCATACACTTCCGCCGTGAGCATGCTCATCGCCGCCGCCGGCGACACAGCTGCCGCAAACCCCACCGTGCCGGCCAGCATCATCGCAATCGCTACCGGCATACTGCTCAGCAGCAGCACCAGAAGCAGCAAACACCCCGCCAGCCCGATTTGAAGGACACTCATGGCTGAATCAGCACCTTTCCCGGATGAGTCATATGGTAGAATATCACCAGAACCGTCAGCACCAGACACACTGCAATAAAATAAGGCAGCCAGAAAATCGGCATTTGCAGCGTTTGAGAGACCTGCCCCGTCTGGTAAAGCATATTCCCGTACCGCACACATTCCCGCACCGCAAGCCCCAGCAGCCCGATGGACAAAACCCGCAGAAAAATATCCATCGCCAGCCGCCCGCCCCGCCCCATTCGATGGTACAGAAATTCAATAGCCACGTGCCCCTTGACCGCCGTTGTATAAGGCAAAGCCGCCGAAATCGACACCGCCCCCAAAACCATCACAATATCGTATGTCCCCGCAAACGCCCACGGCGTCTTCCGAAGCATCACATCCGTAACGGTGATGCCGGTCATCGCCAGAATCGCCGCACCGGATACCCACGACATCGCAAAAACAATTTTGCGAAGGGCCTCCGCCGCTCCGTCCGCCGCTGGTCTCCACGGTATCCTCAATCGGTTCCTTTCCCGCCTGGCTTTTCCTGCGGCTGCTCCAGCATCTTGCGGATATCTTCAATAAAGGTTTTGCCCGGCAGACCTTTTTCAGCCGCCGCCGCAATATACTCTTCCACAATCGGCTCCACCGCCTTCTTCCACGCCTCTTTCTGCTCTTCAGAAAGTTCAATCACCTCGTGATGAAGCCCCTTAATAAAATCCCACCCCTCCTGGTCTGCCTCATCCCACGCCTGCCCGTGCCGACCGACCCACTGCCGGCTTACCTCCGTGAAAATCTCCTGAATATCCGCCGGCAGCGATTCCCATTTGTTCTTGTTCATCACCACAAACATCGCCGTCGTGTACCCGATTTCTCGGCTGTTGGTTACCGACGAAATCACCTCTCCCTGCTTCCATCCCTTCAGCGTTTCCGCCGGACAAAGGGTCGCTTCCACAACGCCTTTCTGCAGGGCTTCATACGTTTCCCCCTGGCTCATCGCCACCGGCACACCGCCCAGACACGCCACAATCTTGGACGACAGCCCCGTAGCCCGTATCTTCATCCCCTTCACATCCGCCAGCGTCCGCACGGGCTTTTTAGAAGCCAGAATCCCCGGCCCGTGGGCATGCACATAAAGCAGTTTCGTATCCGCCAATTCCGCCGGCTGATACCGCAGCGCCAGCTCATTGGCAATCCGCGTAGCTGTCGTACCGTCCGGATAGCCCAGCGGCAAATCCAGACCCTCCAAAAGGGGAAACCGACCCCGCGTATAAGCAAAACAGCTCATCCCGATATCCGAGATTCCGCTGACCACCCCCGCATAGCACTGCTCGGCCTTGCTCAGCGTCCCCGACGGATACAGCGTGATGTTCACCCGTCCGCCGCTTTGCTTGGCAATTTCATCCGCCCATTCCTGAGCCCGAATACACTGAATATGAGTAGGGGGGAAGAAAACGCTGTAACTCAGCTCAATAACCCTGGCCTGCTGTCCGGCTGCCTTCTCTCCTTCTTTTTTGCTGCATCCCGCACACACCAGCACCGCCGCTATCCCCGCCGCCGCCGCAATCCTGACTATCCGCTTCATTGTTTGGCCTCCTGAATAAGAAGATTTCCTGTTACCCAAACTGCATTTCCGAGCAGACGGAACACTTCACCTCCGACACTCGGCCGTCGGCCGTTCAGACACCACCCAGCCCGCCCGCACTCCTCAGTTTTCGCTCCAGTATATCCCCAACCCTGACTATTGCAAAAAAAATCTTCTTTTCCCCCAATTCCCCTCCAAATTCTCCCTCCGTTGCCCCCGGCACAAAACCCTTGTTCAAACAACCCAAGTTGGATAAACTGAACACCGCAAAACTGCCCCGCTCCCTCAACTATGGCTGGAACATAATCCACACAGGGGTATTCCATTGACAAATAGCACAATATCAGGTCTTCGAGTCTGATCCGAACCAGTCCGGCTGACAGGAAACTCTGCTGTAACATGGAACACATTGTTATCGATATTGTCCCAATCGATATAGTTTAGAGTAAAACTCTTGGTATCTCCCCCAATGGTCTCCTCAAAACTCTTACCCAGACTTAACAGGTCATAAATCTTCTCATTGGTTTTGACCAATCCATCCACTAATATATATTCATACCCCATATTGATCAACACCTGCAAGGCGGGTATCTGAGAGATACGGTCTTCTGAAAATGAGGGTATATCACTCATAGAGTAACTTTCATTTAAATAAAATATCTGAAATCATATGGCTCATTATTTAAAGATTCAATCTGTTTAGCCATTTGTGAAAGTCTTTTTGAAAAATCTATCGTCACTGGCAATTTCTTATAAAGTTCTGCACCATTCCAATTCATCTTTGTTAATTCCAGAATCTCCTTCGATGTTTTTTCAATTGGATCTTCGCCTCTGAAACGGCGTACCATCAATGGCATCGGAATACCCCTTGCACCCTGATAGTAGTTCCTATGTCTGCCTGCTAAATCATCATGACATACACTCCCATGGGTCCATAACAGAAATGTATATTCGTCTAACTGTATGGTTGTTCCACGCTTTATTGGATAGCAATGAGGTTCTCCTTTTGTATCGTGTTTTCTTATTGCTCGCCATGGACATATCTGCTGGATTTGCAACAATTCAACCTGTGGTATTCCTTCCAAGGCTAAAGCAATTCCTTCCATCTCATCATTTGTAAAGAAAGTTGTTTTATGGATAACAAGTCTCTCCAGTTTTGCATTGGGATCCATTTTAAAATAGGCTTCTTTAAGACTTGATACAATCCTTCTTGCATCCTCCTTGCTCATAAATGGATTTTTGCCTTTATATTTAGGATTATAAATCTGCTGAAGCATAAATCTCAATCCTTGACCGGAAGAATCAAAGAGTTGGGAACACCCCATAACAATTCTATTAGAGTCGCATTTTTGAATAGCATATCCCAAACCAATGTATGCAGTAGAATTATTGCCAGACGACAGTTTCCACGGTATCCCATTTGCTTTAGCATAGATACCTAGAGAAAGCCACCATTTGACTTTGGCCTGATCAAAGTAAGTTATTGACTTGTCTTCGATTATCTGAACTTTAATATGTCGCTTAGCACAATATAATTTAATTGAATCGTGCAAATCAAAATACATCGAATCGTTCTTAATTTCCCGAAAATCCCTAAATTCATTTGGGATATATAACACTAATAGGTCAATGTCTCCCCTTAAAGTGTAAAAGTGATCAATCTTCTTTTTGATAAGATTATAAAATTCTATTGGACAGATCCCTTTAACCTCTTGGGCTTCAATTGGAACCACATATTTATTGTCAATATTGGATGGGATATCAATGTAACGTTTAAATACTTTATCAAAACCGGGGTAGGTTTTAAGGTAATCCTTCTCCGATTTAGGTTGCAACTCGTTTTTTAATTCAGTGAGATGTTTTATCAAAACCGGAAATTTATCTCTAAAAGAAATTATTCCCAACTTAACTGGAGTACCATATTGTTTAGAGTTGTACGATAAATCAAGGGGCCCAAATGTACTCAACCCCAATAATGGATGAACCGTGGAATAATGGTTATCCGTAGTATGAAATTGTAATGTCGGCTCAGCTCTTTCAAAAACACCTTCAAAATAAGAGGTTGTATTTCCGATTTTATGACCAGCAAAAACAAAGTGAGGATCAATAGAGATATGGAATTGATCTAAACAAATATTGATTGGATTTCCTAAAGTGCCAAGTTTTTTCAGCCATAAATCTAATTTTTGGGAGAATATAATATTGTACCATTGAGATATAGATTTGTTTATATACCACTGCCTATCACTTCGACTCAATTGTATTCCATTTCTGGGTACAACTTCAACTGAAGGGGTGATATTCAAATATAAGTTACCTGCAATGAAACTTATATCTATTTCTATTGCATCATATAGATCATAATCCTTATTTCCATTTTCTGTTCTGACTACAGATTTGATATCATAAAATCTGTTGAAGTATTTAACCTGACACAAGTCAAGCTTCGATATAAAAGCATAGGCAATCAATTTGTACAACATCCCTATATAAAAAGTGTAGTCATGATAGAGCCAGCTGTCTTGAATGTCCTTAACAATTATTTGAGATTTAATCTTTTTAGAAAAAGTGTTTTTAATCTCATTGATATCACCAAAACAATAGACTTTACCTCTTGATAGAGATGAAATAATCACTTTATCTTTAGTTAGTTCTCTTAATTCTTTCCATCCAGTTATATCCGCCTCAAATTCATAGACGGATCTTGGTACCCCTGTAATCTTCAATGCGTTCAACTTAATAGGGGGGTAATTAATATTTGCCTGTGTTGCAAGAAATGGTCTCCTTTTATTGAATAATTTTTCTGCCAAACCGTCTATAATTGGATTGCTTAAGCGAGATATACAATATAAATCATGCAAAAAATCGTCAAATCCATCTATTTCAACAAATCCAGAACAATTATTGTATTTGTTGGCATTACTGACAATCTCAAGGATATTCTGATTGACCTGTTCGCCTTTTCTGATACACCATGTCAAGCCATAGGGGAATCCTTTGGACTCAATTACTTTCTTAATTGCATCTAATATAGATAAATCATTTCCAGAGTAACCAACAACGATAATGCCTCTATTTTTATGGATCTCAACAAACTCTTTTTGAATAAGAGCTTCCAGTTGTTGTGTTTCCGTAGAAGTGTTTTGCAAAGAGTCATATCTATAATCTCCATGAAGTTTTAATAACTTGGGGTATGGAGAATGAACATCAGGAATGCAACCCGAATTTTCTGGAGAAAATACAGAATAACTAAAGCCTGCCTGTATTTTATTAATGCCCGCTTCAACAAGACCATCAAAATTTGTTGTCCAGACATTTTTGATTTTGCCGGATATAATTAACGCCCCTAAACACAGATGCCCAATAGATGGATTTTGGTTTTCAACTTTTTTCTGTATATATAATTTTCTGTCTCTCGAATTAGGATAGCATTTTTCGAAATAGTATGAATACTCAGCCGGATTCCCTCTGGGGGGAAATCCTCCCTTTGAATCAAAATACTCCTGCAGCTCCCTTTGATTGGATTCGGATTCTATGTCCTTAAATCTCTCTTCGTTAATCTTCAATTCAGAACAATATAATTTTCTTTTGAACTCCCATGTCATTGCTCCAGCAGAAGGTATTCCTGCGGATATCGATGTGCCTGCCCCTAAGAAAATAGTTATATTGTCAGACGGTATTACCTCAAAGCTACGGAGATATTCAGCATAATTAAATATTCGTGGTTTGACTGTCACAGTTATTTCTCCTTCAATTAATTCTTCAATCAGGTTCGCCTTGCTCCCATTCCCTTATATCATCTGGCACATTACGTATTTTCCCGTCTAATCTATCCCATTCCATCAATCCTGTGGTATGCGTATAGACATCTCCGGCGGCTAAATTAGGACTGGCGTATGAACCTAAAGTCTCGTCATCAAATCCAAGCCACCAACACCCCGGAGATCCCGGCTGCGGTTTAATCCAAAAAGTTCCTATTGAGGATTCATAATAATACATACAAATATCCCTACACTTTCACCCTGATTTTACCTGTCAGGAGTTGTTGCATTAAGCCCTTTTTCTGCTGTTTCATTGCATCCAGTTGTTTCTGTAAATTTTCAATTTCCTGATCTGCCGCATTAAGAACAGATGCGATTTTTTGCTGTTCCTTGTTCTCGCAAGGGATGTGTATCCGTAGAGAACGAATGTCACTGCTGTTAATTGCTGTAAAAGTACTGCCTTGGGCGTATTTTAACCACTTTGGCTCATATAACAATAAATACTGGAACAGATAACTGTTATCGATATTTTTGGCTCGTATCGAACATACTCCTCGCCCGATACAAGCATCATGAACCGCTAATGCAACTTCACCAACTGGATCTCGTACTGCCATAATTATTGCCTTACTCGCATTTTTTTGTGGTTTCAGTAGTCCACTAAGGTTGTCCCCATGCGCTGGACAGAATCACCCGCGGCCGACCATATGGATCATACGTATAGCTTTCTTTGATATTGCCGGAACTGTTGCTCAGTATCCGCACCGCCCCGGCCGCATCGGCATAGGAATAAAACCGGTTCCCGTTACCGCTGACGTATTGAACCATCACCACAGGATTATCTATTCCCGGCCTATAGATGTATTTACGTATCAAAGAGCCGCTGCCGCTGTCCCCTTTTCTGAAAGCCGTATAGAATCATCTTCTGACCCAGAAAACCAGCATCCTTCCAAAACCCAGCAGACTCCTCATTTTATTTCCTTCCGAATTTCCAATATTTTTCAAAGCAGCCGTTTCGCTCCCATTATACCTCGCCGATTTCGGCCGGCAAGCCATTTCCCCAATTTTTGTTTATTTTTTACCAAACTCCAAAACCCTATCCCTTTCCTCGACAATTCTGCCGCCCAAAACCCCGCCAAACCATTCTATTTTCACCCTTACTTTTCCCTCTTAATTCTTTCCCAAACCGCGGCTCCGCCTGCCCGCAAAAAAGTTTGATAATCACCAAACATTTCCTTGATTTCAAAATCATATATGGTATAATACCCCCTGAATGACGAAGGAGCAGACATCCGGCCCAAAGGAGCCGCAAGGAATTAAAGGAATTAAAATGGGCAGCAGAAGGAGCAAAACCCGACAGCGCTTATCCGCCTCAAACTCCCTCTATTTGCCCCATTGTTTCCGGCTTTTCCCCTCCACTTCCTCTCCATTGCCCCCTCTCAGCCATTCCCGCCTGGCCCCCCAATCCGCCTCTCCATTGAATTACCAACCCCTGCCCCCAAATCCCCTCAACCCTTCCCCTCTGGCTCAAGGATCCCCGTCTCCATTGAATTATCACCAATTGCCCCTCAATCCTTTCCAACTGGTCCAAAAATCTGTGCCTCCATTGAATTCTCAGCAATTACCCCCAAACCCCCTCAGCAGCCCTTTTCAACTGGCTCAAAAATGCGCGCCGACGCCTCCGCAGGTCCAAAATCCGGCTTTAAAATGCGCGCGGCCGTTTTTAAATGGCTTTAAAATGCGCGCCGCCTGCGCGCCGCGGTGCGCAAATTTCCCCAAAAACCCCATTT
>Ga0208940_1000685_pt1 | contig 40518 bp, 37 predicted proteins | sample AD_JPNNA6_MetaG_FD_184445 | JGI IMG/M metagenome (GOLD analysis project Ga0208940, IMG submission 184445) | Active sludge microbial communities of municipal wastewater-treating anaerobic digesters from Japan - AD_JPNNA6_MetaG (SPAdes) (version 2) | ecosystem: Engineered > Bioreactor > Anaerobic... | reverse complement strand
CTTTGTTGTCTGGTTACAGCCCTTCGAGCAGAACGCCTAGGGCCAGGATAACGAAACCGACCAGCGCCAGCCAAACGGCCAGATCGGTAAGTACTGGAATCGTTATGAGGGCGCCGAGCAAGCCGAGAACGGCCAATATCACGGCGACAATGAAAGTTGTTTGCTTGGGTGCACTGAGTTTCATGGTTAACCTCCATAAATGTAATACAAGACAGATGACCTTCCCGGCTCCATGACCATCAGGCCAGTCATAGAAGATCCTAAAACACCTCCTGTACTTAGAGAATAGATTGATACACGGATCCCCTCAGTCAATCAATCACAATTTCAATTCTACACCGCTATAGCTTTAATGGCAACATTGATCGTGATGATCCAGGTTGCTTAGTGGTGTTCGGCGGCTTCGGCTTCTTCTTTCGTCTTGTGGACGGTCCCGTCGGGATGTTCCGGCGGGGTATAGATGGTATATAGTTTGAGCTTCTTGGTTGAAGAGGTATTGATGACGTTGTGATAAGTGCCCGCCGGCACGACCACGGCATCTCCTGCGCTGACCAGATGTTCCTCAGTATTGTTGATGACGAACTTGGCGCTGCCCTTTTCGATCCGGAAGAACTGGTCAACGTCCTCATGAACCTCGTTGCCGATCTCTTCCTCCGGTGGCAAGCACATCACCACGAGTTGCAAGTGCTTGCCGGTGAACAACACTTGGCGAAAGTTTTTATTCTTTTCGGTGAGTTTTTCGATAGGCCCAACATAAGCGGTCATTTCCTTTACCTCCTGATTGTGGATTAAATGCTGTACTTTTGGTGTAGTTTTTGCCACGGATGCCACGGATCTTCACTGATTTTTGTATCTATTCAGGCTCGTAAACCCCACAGGGAAAGGGGATTTTTGTAGGGGGTGTGGCGGGCGGCTTCGCCGCCCGCCACACCCCCATTTTTCCGCCCCCTTCTTCCCCGCTTGCGAAGAAAAAGGGAGTTGGAGGGATGGAGAGGGTCATCGCCTATGGCCATAGAAATGGTTGCGTCCGGCATAAAATCACCTCTCTTTCTATTGCATACTCTTGATGAGGATGATAACGCAACTTACGGGCCTGTCAATTTACCCGCCTTCAATCATCGGCAGGAAGCACAGAACGCTATCGGCTTGGACGGGGGCATATAGTCTCAGCCGGGTGATGACGCCGTCGACGGACACAGCGAGGCTACGCGCGAGTTGATCGCCGTCGCACAGACGCGCCTTCGCGCCCGGGTAGGCCGCATCCAGCGCATCGATAACCTGCGCCACCGTCCGCCCGGTCACGTTAACCTGCTCACGACCTCCCGTGAGATCGCGCATCAACACCGGAATGTAGACCGTCGCCACATGACCTCCGGCCATTCTCTTCATTCCCCACTACCAAATTTCCCATGATCCAATTTTCGCCAACTTTTAGTCGTGTGAACGTAGCATTTTTTCAATGGCTTACCCCCTGCCTCCTCCCCAGCGTTTTCGCTGGGGAGGAGGCAGGGGAAGAGGAAATCTTCTCACCGCACACAGTCCTCACAGAACTAAACGGTTACCAATTTTCAATCGCTTAATCTCCAATCACTCCGAGTTTCTCCAACAGGTGCGCGGGCGTCATCGGCAGGTGATCGGGGCGCACGCCGACCGCGCGATAGATGGCGTTGGCGATGGCGGCGGGCGGCGGCACGATAGGCGGCTCACCCACGCCACGCACCCCGAACGGGTGCGGGGGATACGGCACTTCGACGATCACCGTCTCGATCCCCGGCACATCGAGTGCCGTGGGCATCTTGTAATCGAGGAAGTTGGCGTTGAGCATCTGTCCCTTGTCGTTGTAGGCGTATCCTTCGTAGAGCGCCCATCCGATGCCCTGCACCGCGCCGCCCTGCATCTGTCCTTCGACCATGGCGGGGTGAACGGCCTTGCCCACGTCCTGCACCACCGTGTAGCGCAGCAGCGTCACCTTGCCCGTTTCAGGATCGACTTCCACGTCGGCGATCTGCGTGCTGAACCCTGCACCCCATTCCGGCACATCTACGTTGGCGACGCCGGTGATGGCGCCCCCGGCTTCTGTGACCTGACGCGCCAGGGCGGCAAAAGTGAAACGCAGCTCGTCGCCGGCGGCGAAGACGCCATGCGCGTAAGTTACGCTTTCCACCGGAACATCCCACAGCGCGGCGGCGCGCGCCCGCATCTGCGCAATGACGCTCTCCGCCGCTTTGATAGCCGCGATGCCCGTGGCATACGTCGTGCGACTGCCGGCGCTCACGTCGGCGTAGCCGGTGGAGTCCGTGTCGCCCACATTCGGCTTGATCCATTCCGGCGGGAGTTCCAGGGCCTCGGCGGCCTGCATGGCGATGGTCGTGCGCGTGCCGCTCAAATCCACAGAGCTGGTGAGCAGGCTCACCGTTCCATCTCCATTGACGTTGAGGATACAACTCGACCGTCCACCCCAGTTGCCCCAATAGGCGTGTGCCACGCCGCGTCCGCGGTGGGAGCCGGTCAACGGTGCGTTGTAGTGTGCGCATGCCCGCGCCGCTTCGAGCACTTCGATGCCGCCGATGCTGCCGTGCGTTTCACCGTTGATCTGCGTGTCACCCTCGCGGACGTGGTTACGCAGGCGGAATTCGATGGGATCAAGGCCCAGTTTTTCGGCCAGCTCGTCGATCAGCGTTTCGATGGCAAAGTTGGCCGGCGTGCCGCCCGGCGCGCGGTATGAACCGACGCGCGGGCCGTTCGTCACCACGTCATAGCCGTCGACTTGCCCGTTGGGGATGACGTAAGGTCCGCACATCACACCCGCGCCGGAGCCAACGGGCGATCCCGGGTACGCACCGGCGGCGTAGAACAATTCGGCCTGCAGCGCCGTGATGTGTCCATCGCGCTTGGCGCCCATCTTCACACGAAAAACGGCCCCGGAACTCGGCCCGCTGGCCAGAAAAACATCCGCGCGGGACATGGTCACTTTGACCGGATGCCGGGCCTTGCGGGCCAGCAGCGCCGCAACGACATCCACGTAGCTGGAGTTCTTGCCGCCGAACGCCCCGCCGACCTCCATGGGCACGATGCGGACGTTGGACATCGGCAGGCGCAACAGCCCGACGACGTGGTCGCGCACCGAAAACGAACCTTGCGTGGTCGTGTAAATCGTCAGCACACCGTCGTCGCCCCAGACCGCCGTGGCGGCATGGCTCTCGATGTAGCCCTGATGGACGGTGGCGGTGTGGAATTCGCGCTCGACGATGACATCGGCTTCGGCGAAGCCCCGCGCCGGGTCGCCCTTGAGCTGTCGGAAATGGCTGGCGACGTTGCTCGGCTTGTCGCCGCGTCCGGCAAGCGATTGCGTGCGCATATCGTCGTGGAGGATAGGAGCGTCGTCGCGCAGCGCCTCCAGGACGTCCGTTACGGCGGGCAGCACTTCGTATTCGACAGCGATGAGCCGGGCGGCTTCCTCGGCAAGTGCCGGTGTGCGCGCCGCAACGGCGGCGACGGGGTGTCCCACGTACAGCACCTTGTCGCTGGCGAGAGTGTTGTCGCGGGCGTATTGGCGCCACGTGTCTTCCGTCTCAGGCGGCAGATCCGCCGCCGTCACCACAGCGTAGACGCCCGGCAACGCCTCGGCGCGGCTGACATCCATGGACAGAAGGCGCGCATGGGCGTGCGGACTGCGCAGGACAAAGCCATACGCCATCCCCGGCAGTCGGACATCCACTCCATAAATCGCTGCGCCGGTGACTTTGTCCGCGCCATCGTAACGGGGCAGGCGAGTCCCGACGACGTTGTACTTGGTTGAGTCGTTCATGCTTCCACCTCCCTGGATGCGGCATTGAGTTGACGGGACGCGGCTTGCACGGCGCGGACGATCTTATCGTAGCCGGTGCAGCGGCAGAGATTACCCGATAGCCATGTGCGGATTTGCTCCTCGGTGGGGTCCGGCTGACGGTCCAGCAGCGCTTTCGTGGCGATAATCATGCCCGGGGTGCAGAAACCGCACTGGAAACCGTCCTCGTCCAGAAACGCCTGCTGAATCGGATGCAGGCCATGCCAATCGGCCAGCCCTTCGACAGTGGTGACGGCGCGCCCGGCGATTTCGACACCGAGGACAAGGCAGGAATTGACCAACTGTCCGTCGAGCAAGACGCTACACGCGCCGCAGTTGCCGTCGTTGCAGCCTTCCTTCGTGCCGGTCAGCCCCAGGATGTCACGCAAACATTCCAGCAGGCTCTGCTGCGGTTCGCAGAGAAACTCAACGGGTTCACCGTTGACCGTTGCGGAAACCAGGGTTTTAGTCATGGATCGTCTCTCCTTGCGCACGTTGGAGTGCGCCGTACAGGACACGTCGGGTGAGGACACCGACCAGATGACGCCGCTGCGCCGCCGTGCCGCGCACATCGCTGATGGGACGGGCGGCTTCCTGGGCGATGGCGGCCGCTTCTGCGAAGGCTTCCGCGGTGGGCGTCTTGCCGACGAGCGCCGCGCCCGCGGCTTCCACAAACAGCGGCGTGGGAGCGACGGCGGAGAGGGCGACGCGCGCCGCGGTAATCGTGCTGCCATCGTCGCTCAACGCGAGCCATGCCCCTGCACCCGCCACAGCAATATCCATTTCGCCGCGTGGGATGAAGCGCAGGTAGCGCGCGCCGCTGTGGGGCGCCGGAACGGGGAAATGAATGGAGATCAACAGTTCGCCGGGACCGAGCACAGTCTTTCCCGGCGCCGTGCAGAAGTCGGCGATGGGCACGCTGCGGGTGCCTTGCGGTCCGGCGATAGTCGCCGTCGCGCCGAGGACGATCATCGCCGGGATGGAATCGCCGCTGGGTGCAGCATTGCAAAGGTTGCCGCCGAGAGTAGCGCGCCGCTGGATGGCGGCCCCGCCGATGCGGGACGCTGCATCGATCAGTCCAGGGTAGGCGCGTTGCACGCTCGGATGGTCGCACAGCCACGCACATGAGACCGCCGCACCGAGGGTCAATCCTGCGCCGGAGTCGCAGGTGAGGCGATTCAACTCGGGGATGCGCTTGACGTCTACGAGCATTCCCGGCATGAACAGGCCGCGACGCATTTGCACCAGCAGGTCGGTGCCGCCGGCGAAAGGCCGCGCTCTATGAGCCGGGTCTACCAGCAGCGCCACCGCTTCACCGACGGATGTGGGCGCTTGATAGACAAAGGGTTGCATAGTTCCTCCTTAAAATTGTAAATGGCAAATGGCACATTTCTCATTACTCCGTAAGCAGCGCCTGGAATTTCTTGTTGCCCCGGACGTGCTCGAAGTCCGTGTCGCTTTGCGCCAGAGCGCGATAGCGTGGATTGAGTTGGATGGCCCGCTCCAGCCAGGTGCAGGCGACGCTGGCATTGTTCATCAGACCGGCGGCGCAGGCAGCGTTGTAGTAAGCAGTGGCGTACTGCGGATTGGCGATGGCGGCCTGGCGGTATTCGGTGATGGCCTGTGCATACTGCCCCAGACGCACATAGCACAGTCCGCGGTTGTTGTAGGCCACGGCGTAGTTCGGATCAAGGGTCAGGGCCTGGGTATAGTCTTCCAGCGCACGCGCATATTGCTGCAAGCGAGCATAAGCCTGTCCGCGATAGTTGTAGGCGATGGCGCTTTCGGGATTGAGGACGATGGCCTGATTGTAATCGGCGATGGCGCGCTGGTATTCTTCGATGGCGGCGTGGGCCAATCCGCGGTTGAGATAGGCGTCGGCATACATGGGATCGTGCTGGATGGCCTGATCGTAATCGGCGATGGCCTGCGTGTAGTTTTGGGTGTTGTAATGGACGTTGCCACGGCTGTTGTAGATCACAGGAGCATGAGGCTGGAGAGCGAGGGCATGGTCATAGTCGGCCAAAGCCTGCTCAAAGGCGTTCTGCCGCGCGTAAACCAACCCCCGGTTATAGTAGGCGTCCGCGTGTTGCGGGTTGAGGGCAATCACCTGGCTGAAGTCGGCGCTAGCCTCCGCGTAGTGCTGCTGCCGCGCGTGAGCCAGGCCGCGGTCATAGTAGGCGGGGACGTATGTGGGATCATGGGTCAACGCTTTGTTAAACTCCTGGATGGCCTTATCGTACTCGCCCATGTTCAGATAGATGGTTGCGCGGTGGTGGTAATCGGAGGCCAGCGTAGGAAAGGGCGCGACGGGAGGAAGCGTTTCCGCTTCCACCGGCATCTCTGATGGCCTCTCTGGCTCTTCCGCTGCGCCGGTTGCTTCTGCTGCTGATTTTGCGGGCGTTTCAGTTTCCCCCACTATGGCCGCTACTTCCGGGGCAGAGGGAGCTGCGGTGACAGAGAGCTCTTCCGGTATCTGCGGTTTTGCAGGCATTTCCCCTTCTGCTGCGGCTGCCGGCCCAGCTTCCGGAACGGCCTTCACTTTCAGTTCGCCGGCTTTCGGCGTGACAGCTTCCGGCGGCACGGTGATGTTGTCCTTCAGCGGCGCTTCTTTGATTTGCAGGCGGGGCAGAGGCGTAGTTTTCGCCGCGGCTTCTACCGCCGGCAGAGGTTCCGCCATGAGATCAGGCAACGATACGCCCCCCTCGTGCTTGAGTTCTGCAGCTTTGACGGGTGTTTCCTTGGGGGCGCCTTCCGGCAGTTCCGCTTCCGGCACGACCGTCTCGGCGACGGGGGCTTCTTCAACACCGACGGGCAGCACCGCCGCCGTGGTTGCCTGCGGCGTCGTCTCTTCAGGCGCGGGGGCAAAACGGCCCAAGCGGCTCAGGACGATCTGGCGGATGTTGTGGATCTCGCGTTGCGCCGTCTCGCTGATGTCCTCATGCTGGGCACAGGTTTCGCCGAGCGCCAGAACGGCGTCCCAGTCATGCCGTTCGAGCGCTTGCCATACCGTGTATAGAAGGTTGCCCCATTCGGTGACGGGATTTGCCATCAACTGTGCCTCGGTAGCCTCCAGCCATGTCGCGGCGATTTCACCGGCAAACGGGTAGTAGAGGCGTAGAGCCGTGAAGAAGATTTCCACACCTTCCTGGATCGTCGGCACGTCTGTGAGGATCAACCCGTGATACAGTGCTTCGAGCTTATCGGCACGCCATGAGGCGTCGCGGTATGCGGCCACGCCGCCTTCGCCGGCACTGCGACGGCAGTAATAGCTGTGCAGTCGAGTGTGAGCCGTCTGCATGAGGGCGGGCGTTTGTTGTTGGGCGAAAGCGAGCAGACGCCGGCGCAGTTCCGGGTGATAACGAGGGTAGTCTGTTTCTGGCGTTACCAGGGGGGAGGCGAGCAGCCAGGATGTCAGGTCGGCATCGGCGCTATCTGTTGCCGTCTGGATGATATCGGCATCCAAACGGCGCGCGGCAGCGCACTGGAGGACGGCGTCGCGGCGCTGCGGTGGTTCGAGCCATTTGAGATAACGATCCACGGGCGTGAGGGCCAGGTCTCCGGCGCGCCCGCCGTCCGCGCTTGCCAGCAGTCGCACCAGCGCCGGCAATCCGGCGGAGAAGGTCACGATGTCGGTGACACGGTCGGGATCGGCGATGCCGGCAGCGGAGAGATAGGCGCGGGTTTCATCCTCGGTGAACATGGGAAGGGTAAAGGTCGCCGTCACCGGGCGGAAGGCCGTCCATGTCTCATCGAGGGGGCGCGCGCCTGCCAGAACGAGCCAGATATTAGTGCGCATCTCATAGCGGGTCAGCAGGTCCTGGAGCCACGCCTGTAAATGAGGACCGAGATGCTCCCAATCATCGAAGCCCATCACGATGGGACGCACCGTTGCCCAGGTGTTCATGTCTTTGACGAAAATCTGCGTCAGCGTTTCGACCGGGGTTTTGACCAGCGCTATCTTGGTCGGATTGCCAAAACGCTCGAACAGATACTTGTCCCAGGCCTCTGGCCGCCTCTCCCGCATTTCGGCGATGTCGCCGAACAAATCAAACCCGCCGCTAGGCGTATTGAAGTCCTCGGCCACTATGCGCGTGCAGGCCGTGTATTCTTCGTAACGTTCTTCAAAAGCGATGAACGGCGTCCCGGCTGCGGAGAACTGCTGCGCCATCCTGAGCATCGTCTGCAAGATGGTTTGCTCCCGCACCGCCGTGGCTTGCGTTTCGTCAACGCGGACCGTTACCGCGTTGTGTTCATGCGCGCTGGTGCAATACTGCGCCAGCAGTGTGCTCTTGCCCACGCCGTCCGGCCCATGCAAGGCGAAAATCAAATAAGCTGGGACTTGATACAAAAAGTTCAGCCGAAACAGCTCTTGCTCACGTTCACGCCCGATGAAGAGCGAGCCGTGACGTTGCGCCAAAAGGGTTTGCCAAGTGGCAGCTTTACCGATCATAAGACCTCCTCGTATAAAATAGTCCGGTAGTCTTTAGTCCAGTAGTTGGATAATCATTTTCATTCAACCGCCGGTGAATGATAAATTCTTCGTATCTATTCAGGCTAGTAAACCTGATGAAGCCACTTATTCCCTATGCCAGGTTTGGCGTAGACTTTGGTAGGCCAGGTGCTTCTGTATGACATTTCTATAAGCCCATCCCCCCAGCCCCCCTTCCCCCCCCAGGAAGGGGGATTTTGGGTGGGGGTGTGGCGGGCGGCTTCGCCGCCCGCCACACCCCCGCTTTTTCGCCCCCTTCTTCCCCGCTGGCGGGGGAGAAGGGGGTTGGGGGATGAGAGGGTCAGCACCTGCCGAAGGGATAACCTATTATGTACCCTCCCCAAAGTCCCGTTCGTCACCTCGCAAGGGTGGCTGAATAGTTACAATTCTTCCATAGTCTGTATGTCTGCTAAGTTTAGCTTGATTGGCAAAATGGGCAACTGACTAAAATTTATGTTTGGGCGCATCTATGGCAACTTGCGCTATTGAGCTATAATGAGGGCATGTCTGGAATACCCCACTCTTTACCTATCCAGCGCATGCTGCTGCCCGCGCTGGCTTGCCCTGCTGCGTGCCGGTATTGTTTCGGCCCCCATCACGGGCCGACGATGCCGCTTGAAACCTTCGACGCGGCGTTGGATTGGCTCGTCGAGACCATTCCGCCGGAACAGACCCTTGATCTGACCTTTCACGGCGGTGAACCCCTGGCCGCCGGCCTGCCCTGGTACCAATACACACTGCCCCGGCTGCGTGATCGGTTTGGCCGCCGCCTGAACCTGTACCTGCAAAGCAACCTCTGGCTGCTGGATGATGATTTGTGTGCCCTGTTCCACGAGTATGGCCTCGCGTTGGGCACCAGCTTGGACGGGCCGCCAGCGCTTAACGACGCGCAACGCGGCCCCGGTTACTTTGAACGCACCATGCACGGCGTTGACCTGGCCCGCCGCTACGGACTCCCGGTCGGCGCGATCTGCACCCTTACCTCTCTTTCCGCGCCCCACCTGCCCGAAATCCTCGACTTCTTCATCCACAGTGGGTTGTCCGTCAACGTCCACGGCGCGATTGGCGGCGCAAACGGCAACGGAAATCACGCCTTGAGTCTGTCCCCCGAAGCGCACGCCGCAACCCTGGCCGCCCTGCTCGATTTGTACCTGGAGCGCACCGATCAACTTCAAATCACCACCTTCGACGCGATGGCCCAGGGTCTGGCCTCCGGGCAGGGTCGCCTTTGCACCTTTACCGATTGCCTGGGACATTACCTGGCCGTCGCGCCTGACGGCGGCATCTACCCCTGCAACCGCTTTGTCGGTCACGCCGAATGGCAGTTGGGACAGGTTCAGGACATGCCGGATGCGCATGCCCTGGCCGGCTCATCCCCCTGGCAAATGCTGCGTGAGCGGCAAATCCGGGCCGATCAGGCCTGTGCTGACTGCCCCCATGCCGGCTACTGTCGGGGCGGCTGCGCGTATACCGCCCTGTTCGACGGCAGTCCCGACGGGCGCGACCCGCACTGTCCGGCCTACCGGCGTGTCTTTGAGCGCATGGCTCACCGCGCGCTGGACGAGGTGTTCAGTCCCGCTAACCTTGAGAGGGTCGTCGAGCGTGGACCGGACGCATACGGATTGTTGCAGCAAGGCCGACTCGTGCAATTGATGCGCGGCGGACCTCACCCCAGCCAGGTCATGTCGCAGGCGCGCCGGGCCGTCGCTGCGGTGGCTTTGGCTTGCACTGCATCGCTCGACGACGCGGTGCAGCGTCTCGACGGCGCCGGACTGGTCAGCGAGCCGTCCATAGCCCGGCGTAGCCTGACCGGACTGCGTCGCCAGTTGGATGCCCAACCACAACAGCGCGGCAACGCCTATCTACACGTCACCTACGCCTGCAACCTGGCCTGCGATCATTGCTATGCCGCCGCCGGCCCCGCGCCGGACGCGCCGTCCATGCCCATCGCACCCATCGCCGCCGCGCTAGACGCGATAGCCCACGCCGGCTTCACCAAGGCGATCATCACCGGCGGCGAGCCGCTCGTCCACCCGCAGCGCGACTCCTTGTTGGACGTACTGGCTGCCCGGCGCGGGGCCGTGAAACCGACCCGCCTCGTATTACGCACCAACCTGACCGTCGACCTGACGCCCGCGCTGATCCGGCGTCTGCTGTCCTCCGCCGATCAGATCGTCGTCAGCCTGGACGGCGACCAGGCCAGTCACGACGCCCGGCGTGGTGCCGGCGCCTGGATGTGTACTATCAACAATCTGCGCACGCTTATGCCAGCAGCCCAGGGGAATGGCACGGCGGCCTCTTTAGTGTTGAGCGCTGTCCTGGCGCCGGACCAGATAATCGGCAGAGAAGGCGATGCTGTGCGTGCGTTGGCCCGTGAGCTGGGTCTGGGCGTCCGTTTCAAGATCGAACTGCCCCTCGGACGGGCACGGGCCAGGGAACTGCCCCTCGCCTTTCCCACCTGCCTGGATGACCCTGCCTCCGACATCGTCGCTGGATACGTACACCCGCAGTCCACCTGCGGGCTGGGCGTCAACCTGTTCATCGGCCCGCGCGGTGAGGCTTTCCCCTGCTACGCACTGACTACGCCACGCCATGCCCTCGGCAACGTCCTGAGCGACGGCTGGCCGGCCGTCCTGGCGCGCAACGCCGCCTATCGTCAGATCACGGTGGATAACACCGCCTCATGTTCGACCTGCGCGCTGCGCTACCTGTGCGGCGGCTTTTGCCGCGCCTGGAGCCGTTCGGATGATCCACAGTCGCCGCCTACCGACTGCACGTTACTGCGCCGCCGGGCGCAGACCCTGCTGGAGAGCGCGCTCGAGGTGCTGAGCGTCGACCGGGCGCGCTGGCTTGAGGCGGGACTGCCACTTGCCGCTAACTGATGGGGAGAGAATGCTATGCCCTTGTTTGCCCCCAACATCGAAAAACTCAAAAGCCGGCGCGACGTTCGTGCGCTGGTCAAACTGCTGGAAACCCACCGCTCGCCGGAGGTCCGCCTGGCCGCCGCGCGGGCGCTGGGTGAGATCGGCGACCGTGAGGGGGTGGAGCCGCTGCTGCGCACCCTCGACGCCGCCGACGGCAAGTTGCGCCTGGTAGTCATCGCTGCCCTGGCTCGCCTCGGCGACCGGCGCGCCATCGAACCGCTGATCGGGGTGCTGCAAAGCGGCGATCCCGACGCGCGTCCCTACGCGATCCGCGCATTGGCGCTCCTCCGTGCCACGCCGGCCGCCGACGCCCTGATCGCCATCCGCGAAAGCGATCCCGCCAACCGCCGGCCGGCGATCCAGGCCCTGGTCGCTTTGAACGACACGCGGGCCGTCGCCCCGCTCACCCATTGTGAGACCTCTCCCGATGTTGTCCAGGCGACACGCGCTGCGTTGATCGACCTCGGCGCGGCGGCCATCCCGGCGCTGCTGTCTGCGGTGAACACGACCGATGACCCCCGCCTACTCATAGATGTGCTGGCGGCCATCGGTGCGCCGGCCGTCGATCCGCTCATGCGGGCCAGCCGTGAAGGCGCCGACCGCATCCGCCGCGCCGCGGCCGGCGCGCTGGCGCGCATTGGCGAACCGGCGCTGGGGCCGCTGATCACCGAATTGGACAGTAGCCAGGGTTCGAGCCGGTGCAATGAAATGGCGGCGTGGGCGCTCGGCGAAATGGGCGACCCGCGCGCCGTCGAGCCACTCAGCGCCGCCCTGCGCACCACCCAGCGGACCAACCGCCTGTTCCGGCGTGAACTGATCCAGGCGCTGGGGCGGATCGGTAGTGACGCCGCCTTGCCGGCGTTTCGCCTGGCCTTGCGCGACGACGACGCCGACCTGCGTCGGGCTGCCGTGAACGCGCTGGCCGGGTATGGACACGCCGAGGCTACCTCTTTACTGCGCGGCGCTCTGCAAGACGCCGACCCCGGCGTGTGCGCCGAAGCCGCGCGTGCCCTGGGCCGTCGCGGCGATGTAACGGTTGTCGAAGACCTGGGCAAAAAGCTGCGGGACGCCAACCCGGACATGGGGCGCGCGGCGGCCCAAGCGCTGGTCAGTATCGGTGGACCGCAGGCGATGGCATTGCTGAACGCGGCGCTGCGTGATCCACGCTGTGCGATCCGCACCCAGATCGCCGCCGCTTGGCTGGACGATGGCAGTACAGCGGCGTTGCGCGCCCTGAGCGTGCTCACCGCCGACGCCCATGCCGGCATCCGTTGGATGGCACTGCGCGCGCGCGCCCGTCTGGAGGGCAGTGCGGCAATCCCGGCGCTGATCACGGCGTTGCAAGACGCCGACGCCGATGTGCGTTCTGTCGCCGCCGAGGCTCTGGACGGCCTGAACTGGCGGCCCGAGCGGGACGAACAGAAGGCGCGTTACCTGGTCGCCCGCCAACGGTGGGACGAGACCGTCGCGCTCGGACAGGCGGCCAGCGCTGCGCTGCGGGACGTTCTGTCCGACGAACGGGTGCGCGTCCCGGCCGGCACGGCGCTGGAAACACTGGGCTGGCAGCCGGCAGCGCAGGACGCCGCAGCCGCCGACTTTTGGATCGAGCGGCATCAGTGGGACAGATGCGTCGAAATCGGCCTCCCGGCAGTCGCCCCACTGCTCGTTGCCCTGCATCGCCTCGACCCTGCCGCGCGCCTGCAAGCCGTCCGCGCATTGGGCCGGATCGGTGATGAGCAGGCGATGCAAGGGTTGGCCGACCTGCTCAACGATCCGGGTCAGGAGATACAGGTACAGCAGGAAGCTGCCCGCGCGCTGGGTCAGATCGGTGGGACGGCAGCGGGACGGGCGCTGACAACGGCGCTCCGGCAAACCGCTACGCCGCGTCTGGCGCTTGAGATCATCGCGACGCTGTCCATGCTGGCTCCATCCATCCCCACCACAACGCTTCTCAGCGCACTGCTCGAACACCTGGATCATCCCGACCTGGACGTGCAGCAGGCTGCCCGCCGCGCCGCCGATGCTCTGTGTGGGCCTGAAGCACTGCCCGGCCTGATCCAGGCACTCGGCCACCGGCGGCGCCCGGTGCGGCAGTACGCCGCGCAAGCGCTGATCGCGCTCTACCGGTCGGGGCAACTGGATGCCGCGGCCACCCAAACGATGCGTAACCTGCATCCTCAGATTACGGCCCCTCACACGGACCGGGGTGAGAATCGCTCCCACGAGGACGAAATGCGCACCGTCGAGGGATGGTGTGTTGCTCACGTCGACGAAGCTGCCCAGACTCATACCGACGCCGGAATCGGCCTTTCATTCGATCTTTAAGGGTAACTATTCAGCCGCCTTTGCCAGATTGCGAACGGGACTTTGGGGATGGTGTATATATAAGGTATTGACACTTCGGCCATAGGTGATGACCCTCTCATCCCTCACCCCCCTTCTCCCCCGCCAGCGGAGGAGAAGGGGGCGAAAAAGCGGGGGTGTGGCAGGCATAGATACCTTAAAGGAAGGTCAGGACTTACGCAAACAGGTGCCATTTTACCGCCGAGTACGCAGAGACCGCAAAGATTTTGTGATTTCTCTGCCGCCGAGGATGAAAATGATCGCGGGACTTCTTGACTAACGACGATCAGACTATTTCAGGACTTACGCAAGTCTGGCTCGAATCAAGCGGCGGAGGATTTGTAGTGACGCCTTCAGAGGCGTCTCTTAGGAGCTAAGAACGGCTAAAGCCGTCACTACAAACAGAAATTTGCGTAAGTCCTATATTTTATACGAGGAGCTATCAGATGCCTTTTTTCCCCAGATCCACACCGCCGGACGTTGAGACGCTCAAGGCCAACCGAGATATACGTGGCCTGGGGCGGGTCTTGCAAAAACAACCCGACGCCCGCCAACGCTACGCGGCGGTCCGCGCTTTGTATGAACTGGCCGACGCGCAGTCAATCCCCGCCGTGGTCGCCGCCCTGGGCGATGCGGTATGGCAGGTACGCGGCGTAGCCGTAGGCACGCTGGGACGAATCGGCGCTGCGCAAGCGACCCAACCCTTGTGCGAGATGCTCCGCGACGTGCGTCCGGAGGTTCGGCGGGTAGCGGCTACAGCCTTGGGCAAGCTCCGACACCGCGACCGAACGCGGCAGACGTCAACTGCCGCTTTAGTCGCCGCATTGCGCGACCCGGATAAGGAGGTACGCCGGGCCGCCGCCGGCGCGCTGGATGTCCTTGACTGGAAGCCAGACGAAGAACAAAGCGATTTTTACCGCGTGGCGCGGCAGGATTGGGAAGGTGGCGCGGCCTGGACGGCGCGCAGTGTCGATGCGCTGACCCTGGCGCTGCACGACGCCGACGCCGAGATTCGCGCTCGCGCCGCGACCCGACTGCAACGGATTGACGATGAGCGGGCGATGGGCGCGCTGCTGGCCGCCCTCGGTCAGGACGAGCCGGGTGTGCGCCAGACGGCAGCAGCGGCCCTGGCGCGCCAAATGGACGCGCGGGCAATCGAACCACTGATCGCTTGTGCCGGCGACGAGCAGGCTGACACGCGCCGGGCCGTCGTCGAGGCGCTGAGCCAAAGCCAGGACCCGCGGGTTATTCCGCCCCTGATCGCCGCACTGCATGACCCGGAAGTCGAAATCCGCCGGTTGGCGGCCCAGGCGCTTGCCCCAAGCGGCGATGGCCGCGTCGACGAGCCGCTGATCGAGGCGCTGCAGGACGACGCTGAAGAGGTGCGCATGGCGGCGGTGGAACACTTGCCGCGTCTGGTTCCGGCCCGCGCAATCGATCTGCTCGAAACGGCGCTGCATGATCGAGGCGCGTCTGTGCGCCTGGCAGTGGTGCAGAAGGCGCTGCTGGTCCGGCACGCCCGCATGCCGCTACTGCTGGCGGCTGCCCTGCAAGACCCCGACGATCAGGTGCGCCGGCAAGCCATGTCTGAAATGCAGGCCATGCAGGATGAGCGACTGATCGAGTCCATGATCACCGCTCTTGATGACAGTCTGCCTGCCGTGCGCCAGGGAGCAGCGCGCTGGCTGAGCCGTTGGGGCGACGAACGCGCCATCGAGCCGCTGGGCGCGCGTCTGCGAGACAACGACGCCGGCGTGCGGCGGGCCGCGATCCTGGCGCTGGGCGAACGCGGCGGCGCGGGCGCCCTTTCGCTCTTACGGCATGCCCTACAGGTTGATGCCGACAACCATGATGCCGTGGTCGAGGCGCTAGGCAAAACCGGCAGCCCAGAGGCCATTGCCCCACTGACGGCGGCGCTCCAGGATCGAGCCGCCACGCCGTCTGCCCGGCGGGCCGTCGCCGAGAGCCTGTCGCGGATCGGCGGCAGAGAGGTGGTGGAGCCTCTGGCAGTTGCCTTGTTCGACGCAGACGAGCCGACCAGCCTGGCCGCGGCGCGCGCGTTGGAACGGCTGAACGATGAGCGTATTGTCGAACCTCTGAGCCGTGCGCTGCAATCGGCGCCATGCGCCGAGGTGCGTGAAATCGCTGTGCGCAAGCTCGACCAGCTCGGTGACGCGCGGGCGGTGGAGGCGTTGATGGCCGCGTTGGGCGATTCATCATCCAAAATCGCCTGTGCCGCCGCTCATACCCTGGGCAAATTAGGGGATGCGCGCGCTGTCGAAGGGCTATGTCAGGCGCTGCATAGGGGAAACCGCCGGCTTAGCCAAGCCGCCGCCGAAGCGCTCAAGCCGTTGACCACGCCCCAGGCTATCGAGCCGCTGGTGCGGACACTGCGCCACCCAAGCCGGCCGGTACGTCGGACCGCAGCGCAGTTGCTCGTTGAGCTGTACCATTCCGGCGCGCTGACCGACGCCGACCGGCAGCGATTGCTGGCCGCGCGTGAGATCATCACCAGCCCGCACCAGGATGTGGCCCGACAGCATCAGGACGAGCAGGTCAAGCCGGACTTCCACCGCGATTTCGGCGGCGGCATCTGCCTCTATCACTCGGACAGCGGGCGGTGGCATCAGGACATCGTCCAGCAACCGCATCTGGATAGTGGCATTGGCTTTGATTTCCCACTCTGATAGGGTGGCGCATGGGCTATATCCTGAAGTGTCCCCCGAAAACCAGGCCACATGCTAAAGCGCATCCAGCCGGCGTCTTGTCGGCTACGGTAACGATGATTTTGAGTTTTTGGGATTTTGCGAGCCAGACAGGATACTCAATTTTAGTCAGCGTGGCTCACACTGACCGTGGACTCGGTTCTAGCTTGTGTTGGCGAGTTTGACAGGGTGTTGGTCAGCACCTTGGTGCCCACCTCTTGGGTTTCCCCAATCCCTGCCAACTGTTCCGGCACACTCTCCACCGCGCGCTGACCAGCACCCTCCAGCCAGCGCTGCACCGTGCTGGCCGCCGGGGAACAACGTGGGCGCGTGGGCTTGTCCAGCGGCCGCCACAAACGCCAGCGCTCCTGCTGTCCCATCCACCAACGCAATACCTCGGCCGTCCGCCGCAACGAGGTGCCTCAGTGCTGCCAGTAATCTAGCGCCGCACGATGCACTTCCCGATAGTACCAACTTCCACGCACCAAGAACGGCGAGGTCTCCGCATACGTCTTCTGGCAATTATGGCAGAGATGCCGCTGCACCCGCACGCGGTCGCGTCCGCCAAAACCCAACGGCTGACGCCAATACCCCCCATTCTTGATCGTCCACCCACGCCCACAGTGTGGGCAGTGTTTCCAGTTCCACGCTGTCCGCTGGGCCAACTCCTGCAACTGTTTCAGGAAAGCTTTCCCCCGTTCTATGATGTTCATCTGTGCATTCCCCCCGACCTGCTGTGCTGTCCCTTGAACCTACCAACATACTTTAGAACCGAGTCAAAAAATGCAAGGGGCCAACGATCTGGCCTTTCCTGTTTCTCCCCCTCTGCACCTATGTTATAATACCTCGCGTGAAACAAACACGCCTGACACATACTCTGCTCATAGGCTCCATCTTCCTCCTCGCCTTCGCTCTCCGCGTCGCCGGTCTGGCGGACTCCAACATCTGGTGGGATGAGGGCATCGGCGTGTGGCTGGCGCGCATGCCGCTGCTGGAAAGCGTCCGTTGGACCGCCGGCGATGTCCATCCGCCGCTGTACTACATGCTACTGCACGGCTGGTGGCGGCTGGTCGGCGAGGGTGAGTTTGTGTTGCGCTTTCCCTCTGTCTTATGCAGTTTGCTCGCCATCCCCCTCATCTACCGCCTGGGCCAGGCAATCGGTGGCGATCGGCGAGTGAGTGCATGGATTGCACTCTTAGCGGCGCTCTTTCTCGCGCTCTCGCGTTTCGCCATCACCTGGGCGCAGGAGATTCGGATGTACGCGCTATCGTCGCTGCTGGCGACGGGCGCGTTGTGGGCGTCGGTGGAGTTGTGGAAGCGCGGCACCTGGCGGGCGTGGCTGTTGTATGTGACGATGACCCTCGGCTGCCTTTACTCACTCTATCTGACCGTCACCGTGCCGCTGGTGGCAAACCTCGGCTTCCTGGCGGCGTGGTGGAAGGCAGGTCGCCCCCGTCGCATGCTGCTGACGTGGCTCGCGGCTCAGCTTGCCGTGGGCGCGCTTTTCCTTCCGTGGATCGCTTACGCACTGCCGCGCATGCACAGTTGGGCCAGCGACAGCGTCTTCTCGCCGGGCTTCTTTGTACAGCTTTACGCGACGATGCTGACGGTCGGCACTTCACTGAACCTGGAAGCCTATTGGCCCCTGGTCATCACCGTATTTGCCGTGCTGGGGGTGGGGATCGGCCTGATCGGGCGCGGACGACGCTCGCCCGCCCAAACCGGCGCGCTGGTGATGCTGCTGGCCGGATTGCTCCTGCCGGCGTTGACCGTGATTGTCATCTCATTACCGGCAGTGGGCTTCCACTTCGCCCGCCCATTGACCCCCCGCTATCTGTTGCCGCTCTCCGCATGCTTCTATGTACTTCTGGCGTGGGGGATGGAACGAATTACGAACTATGGATTACGAATGACGCATACGCCGCACGCCAGATTTCCAATTTGCACTTTGCAAAGTCTAATTTTACTGCCCGTTCTTAGCGCTTCTATCGTCGGTCTATGGACCTTCTATCCGGGGCGCGCGCGACGGGACGACTACACCTCCATCGCCTTGACGCTCGAAGCTCACCGGCAGCCGGGCGACGTGGTGTTGCTCTACGTGGACCGCGACTGGCCCATTTTCACCGCGCACTACGCGGGGGAACGGGAGTCTGTCCCTTATGGTGCACTGCTCGACGCCGCCTCCGCCGCCGCACGCCTGACGCCGCTGTGGGAACAGGCTGTCGGCCTCTGGCTGGTGACAACGCCGGAGGCGCAACAGACCGACCCGACGCAGGCCGTCCCCGCGTGGCTGGCAGAACATGCCCTTTCCTGGCAAACGTGGATCGCAGGAGAGAACGCCCTCACCTTCTACGCCCGCACCGCGGCGCGGCAGGCCACGCTCGACGCGCTTGCGCCGGACTTTGTTCCGCCGGCGAACATCAACACCCGGATAGGAGAAAAGGGGCTATTGCTTGGCGCAACGCTGCCGCAATCCCGCTATCGCACCGGCGACACGGCACGACTGGCGCTCTACTGGTCTCCACCACCGAAGGGTGAAGCGACGTTGCTCCTCGCCGGCCCGGCGACACGCGAGCTAGTTGTGCCCGCGCCGGTGACGGCTCAACAAGTGACGCGCCAACCGGTGGACATCCTCCTCACGCCGGATTTGCCCGGTGGGCGCTACCGGCTCCTCGTCACCTCCGGCGATACGCGCGTTCCGGTGGGACATTTCACCCTCGTGCGCAGCGCTGCCGGCGCCGACATCGCCCTCAGCGAGATACAGCACCGTGTCGATGTGCGTTTGGGCGAATCCATCCGCCTCCTCGGCTACGATCTGCCACAAACGACGGTACCGGCCGGCGGCGTGATCGAGTTGACGCTCTACTGGCAAACCTCACAGGCGATAGAGACGCGCTACAAAGTGTTCACCCACCTGCTCGGTACCGTCTACAACGCTGCCACGGACAACTTCTTATGGGGGCAGCAGGACAACGAACCCGGCAATGGACAGGCTTTGACGACGCTGTGGACACCCGGCGCCGTCATCGCGGATACCTATCACATCCCTGTGGATGCCGCCGCGCCGCCGGGCGTCTACACCCTTGAAATCGGCATGTACGGTCTGGTCGATGTTGCCCGTCTGCCCGTTTACACTGCCGACGGCTCACCGCAAGGCGACGCCCTCTATCTCGCCGCGATCACCGTACAAACCGATTTCTAATTCCTAAATTTCTCAGGAGCTATATCGTGACGACAAGGCAATGGCAACGCAACCTTTGGGGCACATGGGCTGCCGAGTTTTTAGCGTTGATGGGGTTTTCGGCCACTACCCCTTTGTGGGCATACTACATCCAGGAATTAGGCGTGAGTGGCGACGCCGTCGCCAGATGGAGCGGCATCATCATTTCCGCGCCGGCTTTTACGATGGCCGTGATGGGGCCGATTTGGGGAATGCTCAGTGACCGCTACGGGCGCAAAGTCATGGTGATGCGCGCTATGTTCGGCGGCTCGGTACTGCTAGGATTGATGGGTTTCGCCAGGACGGTAGGCGACATGGTTGTCCTGCGGCTGTTGCAAGGAGCGTTTACCGGTACGGTGGCGGCAGCGACGACGTTGGTGGCGAGTACGACGCCGCGCGAGCGGCTGGGCGAGACGTTAGGCAAGCTGCAACTGGCGGTCTTCCTAGGGCAATCCGTGGGGCCGGTTACAGGGGGACTTATCGCCGACATGTTTAGCTACCGCGCCACGTTCTGGATGACGGCGTTCTATTTGTTCATCGCCGGCCTGCTGATGCTCTTTGTCGTCAACGAGGATTTCACGCCGGTCAGTCATGAAACGCCGTCAGGCTCACTTGGACAACGAGTGCGCCTGGAAATAACGGCGCTCTTTGCCGGTTCGATGTTGGGACTGGTATTAGGTCTGCGTTTTGCCCTGCGTCTGGGTATGCAAATCTCCACCCCTTTGTTGCCGCTGCTGGTGCAGGACATGTTGCCGCCCAATGCGCTACGCAGTTCGGCGGCGGGACTGCTGGCGACGGTCTCCGGCGTCTTTAGCGCCATTGCTGCGCCGATCGTGGGCCGCTGGGGAGACCGGCACGGCGGTCGCATTCCGTTGACGATAGCGACGTTTGTGATGGCCGGCGCGATCGGCATCCAGGCGCTGGCCTCTACTTATTGGATGCTGCTGGTGGCGCAGGTCTTCCTGGGACTGGCGGTCGGAGGAACACTGTCCATCGTCAGTGCCTACATTGGACATTGTGCCCCGGAAGGAAAGGCCGGCGCAGCGTATGGCCTGGATACGCTGGCGACATCGTTATCGAACGCCATCGGCCCGACAGTGGGCGGTTGGTTGGGCGCCACCTCGTTAAGCCTGCCCTTCTACGTGGGATGTGTGGCCACAGCAGTGTCAGGCTTTTTCGTGCTCAAGCTGCCTAAAGATAATTTCAGGACTTACGCAAATTTCCGTTCGTAGTGACGGCTTTAGCCGTTCTTAGCTCCTAAGAGACGCCTGAAGGCGTCACTACAAATCCTCCGCCGCTTGATTCGAGCCAGGCTTTGCATAAGTCCTGATTTGTATCTATTCAGGCTAGTCAACCTGGCGAAGCCACTTATTCTCTATACCAGGTTCGGCATGGATTTTGGTATGCAGAGTGCTTTCGGATGAGCTGACAAAAATCGTGAGAGGTGAGAAACCTCAGCCTCTGCCGAGTTCCACACCCTTTTTCAACGCCGCGATATTCGGTTCCAGCCATTTCCGTTGCCGCTGCGAGAGATGTTCTTCGAGTTGCCGCGTGACCGCCTCCAGCGAAACGAGATCGGTGGCGCCGACCAACGCGCCGAGCATCACCATATTGGCAATGCGGGGGTTGCCCAATTCCGTGGCAATGTCGCTGGCAGGGATATAGAGAATGCGGATGTCGGTGCGTTCGCTTGACGTGGGAACCAGCGAACTGTTCACGAGTAGCCATCCCCCCGGCTTGACCAACGGCTCGTACTTCTCCATCGAGGGGATGTTGAAAATGACCGCGATGGTGGGGTTGCGGATGATGGGCGCACCGATTTCCTCCTCGGAGAGGATAACAGTACAGTTGGCGGTGCCGCCGCGCATCTCCGGCCCGTAGGAAGGAATCCAGGTCACGTGTAGATTTTCGGCCATACCCGCGTAGGAGAGCAATTGCCCCGCGAACAGCACGCCCTGCCCCCCAAAACCGGCGAAAATGATGTCCTCATGTTTCATAGTAGCTCCTCTAAAAATAGCCCCAGAGCACCCAGAGTTCACAGAGAAAAACTCGAATTTTTTGTGTCCTGCGTGGTGAAAAGTTTTCATTCAACTGCTGGCGAACTGCAGGTTAATGATGAATTCCTCGGAAAATAAACCGCGCATCTCGCTCATCGACGCGAATCCGGCTTAAAAATTAGCGTGATTCGCGGTTAAAAATCTGCTCCATCCGCTCAATCTGCTGATTACGCTTTCAGCGCCTTCACCGCGTCCGTCATCTTGAATGTGCCCAACGGGAAAGTCCTGGTCATATTCTCCTTCGCCCATTCCATTGCCTTCCACGCATCCATATTCCAATTCGTGGGGCAAGTGGAGAGCACTTCCACACAGGCAAATCCCAGATCGGCGATCTGCGTCATAAACGCGCGTTTGATGGCGTTCTTGGTTTTGTTGATGCTGGGAATGTCGGCGACGATTTCGCGGGTGATGTAAACTGCGCCGGGCGTGACGGCGAGGATTTCGGACATTTGCACCGGATACCCGGCAATGCGGTGATCCCGCCCCGCGGGTGACGAAGTGGTAACCATCCCCTCCAATGTGGTGGGAGCCATCTGCCCGCCCGTCATCCCGTAGATGGCGTTGTTGATGAAGATGGTGGTGATCCGCTCACCGCGATTGGCCGCCTGGACGATCTCCGCCGTGCCGATGGCCGCCAGGTCGCCATCGCCCTGATAGGTGAAGACGATCTTGTCGGGGCTGACGCGCTTGATGCCGGTCGCCATCGCCGGAGCGCGCCCGTGTGACGCCTCGACGAAGTCCATGTCGAAGTAGTCGTAGGCCAGCACCGCACAGCCTACCGGCGCCACGCCGATGGTTTGTCCTCGAATGCCCAGTTCATCGATCACTTCCGCGATCAACCGGTGAACGACGCCGTGGGTGCAGCCAGGACAATAATGCGTGCTTCGCGCCGTCAGCGACGCCGGATAACCATAAACCAATTCCATATCTTCGGGAATAGCAGCTTGTATGCCCATACTTCTTACTCCTTACCCCTTACCCCGACTTCTTCCGCCAATTTCCATACATCCGCCAAAATCTCATCGACCATCGGCATGATGCCGCCCATTCTGCCGTGAAAACGGACGGGAACCTGACCTCTGGCCGCGCGCTCGACGTCTTCCACCATTTGCCCGGCGCTCATCTCGGCAACCAGGATGCCGCGTACCTTTCCTGCCAGTGCGGCGATGCGCGCTTCGGCCAGGGGCCAGAGCGTCTGCGGACGCAGCAGCCCTACCTTAAGCCCCTGCTGACGCGCCTCGCGCATCACCGAGAGGCAAATCCGCCCGACGGTCCCATAGGCGATCAACAGCAGTTCGGCGTCGTCGGTCTGATATTCCTGCCAGCGGACCTCGTTGGCTTTGATGAGCGCCAGTTTGCGCTGTAACTGCACATTCAACTTTTCGAGTTGGTCGGGGTCCAGGTAGAGTGACGTAATCACGCGCGCTTCGCGTCCGGCGTTGCCCGTCACGGCCCAGTGGGGACGTTCCGTGCGCAATGGCTGCATCGGTGGCAGTTCCGCCGACTCCATCATCTGGCCGAGCGCGCCATCGCCGGCGACGAAGACGAGGGTGCGATACTTTTCCGCCAGATCGAAGGCCAGCCCCATCATATCGATCAATTCCTGGACGTTAGCCGGGGCCAGGACGATGGGGTGAAAGTCGCCGTGGCCGGCGGATTTGGTCATGAAGAAATAATCGCCCTGCGAGGGTTGGATGTTGCCCAGCCCCGGTCCGCCGCGCATCATATTGACGATAACGACCGGCACTTCAGAGCCGGCAATATAGGAAAAGCCCTCGGCCATCAAGCTGAAGCCGGGGCCGGACGTCGAGGCCATCACGCGCACGCCGGCGCAGGCCGCCCCGTAGACCATATTGATGGCGGCGACTTCACTTTCAGCTTGCAGGAAAACGCGCCCCTCATCGATCATCCGTCCGGAGAGGTGTTCCAGCGCCTCACTCTGCGGGGTGATCGGGTAGCCGAAGTAGGCTTGCACGCCATAGCGGATGGCCGCCTCTGCAAATGCCACATTGCCTTTGAGCAGTTCTTGGGTCATCGTAGAACCTCCTATACCGACGGCGCGGCGGTGACTGCCGCCTGGACGCCGGCGCGCTGCGTCTGCCGTTTCTGCCGGTAGACGGTGAACACCACATCGGGGCAGATGCGGGCGCACGATGCACAACCGATGCACTTTTCCATATCGGTGACGACGACGGGATGGTAGCCTTTGGCGTTGAAGGCATCCCGCGACAGCGCCAGGATATTGGCGGGGCAAACGTGCGTACACAGCCCACATCCCTTACAACGGTCCACGTCAATAACGACAAAACCTTTAGCCATACACAAGCCTCCTTGTGGGTAGACGGTAGACAGGGAGAAGCTCCGCCGGTCTACTATCTACTTATTTACTGATGAAGATTCTGCGCGGCGACGCAGGACAGCCCGTGTTCGGTGAGCGCCCAGGCCGTGCGGTTCGTCGCCTCCATTTTATCCAGGAAGTTAAGCAACAGATTGTCCCAATCCCCGGCAGCGACCACCTCGCTTTTGTCGCGGAAGTAGTCGAGGATGTCCGAGGGATGCGCGCGTGTCTGCTCGATCTCCGGGTCGCCGCCCTCGTGCTTGGCGGAGATGTTAGCGACGTGGTCGGCGATAGCGATCAGGTCGTCGCGCCGATTGTACGGTTGGCGGACGATGCTCTTCCACGTCTCGGTGATGTGATGCTCGAAGCGCACCACGTCCTCAAAGCCGAGCGCTTTGCGGAATTGCGCCGTGATTTCCATCGTCTCATTGTTGATCGAGTTGCTCCAGTTGAAGCCGATCAACGGCGAGGTGCCATCGTCGCGGGCGAAGAGCTTCGCGCCGATCAACGTCCACAGGGCGGCGTAAGGATTATCATTGCCCACAAACACCGAGATCTTGAACTCGATGTCCACCCCCAGGCGGTAGAGCAGATAGCCGAGTAACACCGTGCCGGAATTGACGTTCAACACCTGGCGGACGCCGTACTCGGTGTAGTAGTAGAGGAACTCGTCGAGCCATTGGAGCGCGTGGTCATTGGGCTGTCCGACGCCGCCGAAGTAACCGGTGATCGTCGCCGGGCCGCCCAGGTGGATGTTGGAGCCATCCGTGCCCTTTGTGTCCAGCGTCTCGACGTAGCTCGCGCCGATGATGTTCATCGCGGCGGCGAAGGCCGGCAGGTCGCCGTCGGCTTCCTGCTCCTTCATCTTGCGCACGCGGATGAAGCGTCCCGGCATCAACGTGCCCTGGGCGATGGCGCGTGTGGCGGCCTCGATGACCCACGGGAAATACTGGCACGCGCTCACCTCCAGCGTGACGGCGAAATTGTCGGCAAACGTCATCGTATCGGCCAGCGCGCCGAGGACTTTGCGCCGGTAGTCGGCGATGCTGATGAAGGCGTGTTTGTCGCGCTGCGCCTGCAACCACTCAAGATCGGCCAGATATTCGGGCTGGACAGCTTTGACGCGCTCGAGCAGGGCGGGAAGCCGGCGCGCTTGCTGCGCTTTGCGATTGATGGTCTCCGGCGTGCCATATTTAGCGACGACGGCAAGGAAGTCGTTGACCACGCGCATGTCGGGGTCGAGGAGAACAGTGTTGAGGTCGTCGAGCCGTCCTACAGGAATTTTCAATAAGTGTCGTAGATCTTCGCTCATTCGATAACCTCCTTTCATGGTCGGGCAGTCTTTAGTCCGGTAGTCTCAGTAGATCACAAAACGCTCCAAGGGGATCGCCAGATCCCCGCCCAGATCGAGCGATCCAGCCCAAGCAAAGAAAGTCATTCCCATCCAACTCCCGGTAAAGTTCTCTGCCTGATCACCGGGCTAGCTCATCAGCTTCTCTTTATGGTTCCCGACCGGCTATCTCCGGTAAAAGTCTACATAGCTCTTCGTATTCATCGTCCTTGATGGTGAAGTAATTCTCCGGTTGGGGGAAGGTGTGGTCGGTTACTTCCTGCGCGTAGGCCTTCAGTCCGTTGAGGATGACCTCGCCTGCGTTGCCGAAGACTTTCGCCATGCGCGGTTTGAACTTGGGGTACAGGCCGAACATGTCGTGGTAGATGAGCAGTTGCCCGTGAGCATGCGGCCCCGATCCCAGGCTGATGATGAAGCAGTCCCTGGTGCGTTCGGTGATGATCTTGCAGACGCGGTCGGGCACCATTTCCAGCAGGATGGCAAAGGCTCCGGCTTCTTCGAGCGCCTGCGCATCATCGATGATCTTCTTGGCCTGCAACGCGCTTCTGCCCTGGACGCGATAGCCGCCGAGCGCGCTGGCGCTTTGCGGCGTCAGCCCCAGATGCCCCATCACCGGGATGCCTGACGCGACGATGCCCTTGACACGGTCGGCCATCTCCGCGCCACCCTCCAATTTAATGGAGTCGGTACTGGCCTCGGCCATAAAGCGTCCCGCGTTGCGGATCGCCGTCTCGACGCTCGGTTGGTAGCTCATATAGGGCATATCCCCGACGAGCCAGGCGGTGGGGGCGCCGCGCCGCACGGCTTGCGTGTGGCGGATCATGTCGTCCATCGTCGCCGGCAGTGTGGTGTCGTAACCGAGCATCGTCATCGCCAGGCTGTCGCCGACGAGGATCATGTCGATCCCGGCTTCCTCCTGAAAATAGGCGGTGGGATAATCGTAGCAGGTCAGCATCGTGATCGGCTCGTGGTTGGCGACTTTCTGGAACAACTTCGGTAACGTAATTTTCTTGCGCTCAGTCATTTCTTAACCCTCCATAGTCATTGTTGGGTAGACAATAGCCGGTAGACAAACCCGTCTACCGGCTATTTTTATCCTCCTACCAGCGGGATCACGAGTGTAAGCAGGACGCCGCCGGCAATCACCGATCCCAACTGCCCGGCGGTGTTCGCTCCCATCGCGTGCATCAACACGAAGTTGGAGAAGTCCTCCTCGTGGGCGACTTTCTGCACCAACCGGCCCGCCATCGGGAAAGCACTGATGCCCGCCGCACCGATCAGGGGGTTGATCTTCTTGCCGGAGAGGACGTAGAGCAGCTTGCCGAACATGATGCCCGCCGTCGTGTCCAATCCAAACGCGAACAGTCCCAAAATCAGGATTTTGAGGGTGTCCAGTTTAAGAAAACTCGCGGCGGTCATCGTGCTGCCGACCACCAATCCCAGGAAGAGAGTGGAGATGTTGATGATCTCATTTTCCGAGGCGCGGGTCAGCCGTTCCACCACGCCGGACTCCTTGAGCAGATTGCCGAGCATCAACGACGCGATCAGCGGAGCGGCCTGCGGCACGAGGATGCCTACCGCTATCGTGACGATAATCGGGAACAGCACTAAGGCTAATTTGGAGACGGGACGCGGGCTGTAGGCCATCTTGGTCATTCGTTCTTCGCGGGTGGTGAGCAGACGCATGATCGGTGGCTGGATGATGGGAACGAGACTCATGTACGAGTAGGCGACGACCGAAATCACGCCGAGCATGTGCGGGGCGAGTTTTCCGGCGACGTAGATACTGGTGGGGCCATCAATCGCGCCGATGATGCCGATGCTGGCGGCTTCGTTCATCGGAAAACCCAGCAGAATGGCAAGGATCAGCGTGCCGAAGATGCCGAACTGTCCCGCCGCCCCCATCAACGCGAAGATGGGCTGCGCCAGCAACGGTTTGAAGTCCATCATCGCCCCTACGCCGATGAAGATGAGCAGGGGGAACAGCTCGTTGTCGATGCCCGCCTTTTTCAGGACGTACAGCATGCCGTTCTCAGCCGGATTGATCATGGCCGAAAGCGGCAGGTTGGCAATGATGCAGCCGATCCCAATCGGCAGCAACAGCACCGGCTCGTACTCTTTGGCAATCGCCAGATAGATCAGCACGCCGCCCACGATCATCATCACTACACTCTGCCATGTGACGGCCAATAAACCGGCAATCAAATTGTTCAGATCGATACCGTTCACGGGCAACTCCTGGTCATAGTCCAAAATCTCAAGGCGAGAGTCAAATGTCCGCCATTGCTCTCTCGCTGTAGCCGGTCTTCGCCCCGCTACTCCGGGTTATACCTCTTTCAAGACACAGCGCATCCGGTACATGGGGCGTTCAGGCGTAAATCCCAGTTCCGTGAAGAGCTGGAGGGCTTCTTCATCATGCTGATCGACGATCATGAAAACCCTGACGTTCTGGCCGGCGTAAGCTTTGATCAAAGCCGCCGCGATGTTAGCCCGGTACACGTGTCCGTTAGGGGACTGGTGGGCGATGATGTTGCCGATTTGCACGGCGCCGGGCAGACGCAGGTCTGTTGTTCCCATAGCCACAAGTTTGTGCTTTTCCCATATCCCGAAAACCGGCCCTTGGGCAAACGGCTTCTTCGTGGCAAACAGGAGTTCGACGTGCTCGTTTTTGGCTAACGCCTGCATGGCCGGCAAATCGTTGTCGGTCAGTGGCGTAGCAAGGCCGGAATCGACATCCTCAGGCCTGCCGCGAAAGACCATTTGCCACTGCGGCGTCATGGTGAGGACGGCAAACGCCGTTTCGGCCACCCCCCGCTGCGCCTCGGCGACGAGCAATTCAATTTCACTGCCGGGGTCGACCAGAAACGTGGCGTAGTTGGCTAATAATTCTGCCGACTCGCCCAAGAAAGCCAGTCGCGCCCGGGGTAAAGAATGGGTGGTAGCCACAGACATGGATGGCGAATGGGCAATGTCACACTCCGCTGCCAGCGTGGTCACACTGGCGACAAAGGCAAAATGCGCCAGTGTCCAATCGGGGTCACGTGTCTGCGCCTCGATTTGACTGGCCAGGTGGGATGACAGCCGTCCAGGAGGCCCGCTGGTTTGCATGGGTCAGTCCCCCAGCAGCATCAGGGGGTCGCCGTGTTGCACCTGCTGCCCGACGTCGACGCAGAGTTTGGCGATCACGCCCGGCCGGCTGGCACGGATAGGGTTGTTCATCTTCATCGCTTCCAATACACACAACTCTTGACCCCGCTGCACGGTATCCCCTACCTTCACGCTGATGCTGACGACGGTGCCAGGAAGCGGCGCCTTGATTTCCTCGACGGCAGCCGGCAACGGCGCGGTTGACACAGGGGCCGGCGGCACAGTCACGGGTGCCGGCGCGGAAGTGGCCGCCGGAGCGAGATCCACTTCGATGACCTCCCCATCCACAATCGCCCGCACCGGCCGCGCGCGTGGATCAGGGACCTCGACCGTGTACTGCTTTCCATGAACGGTAACGTAATAAATGGACATGCTCGATTCCTCGTATAAAAATAGTCTGATAGTCGTTAGTCAAGGAGTCCTGGGAGCGTTTTTCATGAGCGAAGCTGTACCGAAACGAGCAAAACTAACTCTCCCTGTCTACCGTCTACCTACCCACCGCTGACGTGGCGCGAGCTGCTGCTCACGCACGTGAATGTTCCAGGCATCCGGCATGGCGAAGACAGGCGTTGGCGCCTGGACGACGGCATCAGAGGCTACCGCCATAGCCACAGCCGCCGCTGCCGCACGATAGCGTGCATCCGCTGTAGCGTCTTCCGACGCCAGCGCCGCGATGACAGCAGCCACGGCGGCAAGCTCACGCTCCTCCTCTGCCCTGAGGGGCGGACGGGCGGCCGTGGTTGCCAGGTGCAGTACAACGTCCGCCACCTGCGTCACGAGCGTCTCTTCGGCCGGCGCGGCAGCGCGCGGCGGCTTTTGGCGCCGCGGTTTGTCGGTGATGAGGGCCGTCATCGCGTACATGCCCAGGACGAGCAATCCCAGCGCCCCAAACGTCATCCCCATCCCCACCAGGGTTAATATCAAAGCCTGATTCAATAACGTCGTCATAGTCTCATCATTCGTAATCCGTCATCGGTGATTCAGCAGCCGCGAAATCCGATCTGCCATTTGCCATGCGCCATTTCTATACCGGCATAATGCCGTGTTTCTTGGGCGGTTTAGGGCGGAGCTGCTCCCGCAGCATACGCAACGCCGCGATCAGCGTGGAACGGGTCTGCGCCGGTTCGATGACGTTGTCCAGGATGCCGCGTTCGGCAGCGTAGTACGGCGTGGCGTGCGTCTCGCGGTACTCCTGCACCAAGGCAGCGCGCCGCGCGGTGGGATCGGCTTCCGCCGCAAGTTCCCGACGGTCGAGCACGTTGACCGCCGCCTCCGGCCCCATCACGGCGATTTCCGCCGACGGCCACGCCAGGTGCAGGTCCGCGCCGATGGCCTTGCTGCTCATCACGATATAGGCGCCGCCATAGCCCTTGCGGATCACGACGGAGATTTTGGGCACGGTTGACGCCACGTAGGCATAGATGATCTTCGCCCCGTGGCGGATGATGCCGCCATGCTCTTGTGCCACACCCGGCAAGAAGCCGGGCGAGTCCACAAAGGTGATCAACGGCAGGTTGAAAGCGTCGCAGAAACGCACAAAACGCGCGATTTTATCGGCAGCGTCGATGTCGATCACGCCGGCCTTCTCCAACGGCTGCTGCGCGACGATGCCCACCGCCTGCCCCGCCAGCCGTGCGAAGCCTACGATGGCGTTCCGTGCCCAGGTCGCCTGAACTTCAAAGAAGCTTCCCCGATCCACCACGCCCGCCAGCACCATCAACATATCGTAAGGGACGTTGGGATCATCGGGAATCAGGGTGTTGAGATACGTCACATCCACCGGTGCAGTCTCGGCGGTAACGGGCAGGGCGGGTGGACTCTCCACGTTGTTCGCCGGAAGATAACTGAGCAAGCGCCGCACCAGACTGAGAGCGCCGGTTTCGTCGGCGGCCATGAAGTGCGCCACGCCGCTCGTCGTCGCATGAACGCGCGCGCCGCCCAGGCCCTCGTGATCGATGGTCTCGCCGGTCACGCTTTTGACGACATCCGGGCCGGTGATGTACATTAACGCCGTCTTGTCCACCATGATGATGAAATCGGTGAGCGCGGGGCTGTACGAGGCGCCGCCGGCGCATGGCCCCATCATCACCGAAATCTGCGGGATGACGCCCGATGCCAGGACATTGCCGGAGAAAATCTCCCCGTAGCCGTGCAGCGACGCAGCGCCTTCCTGGATACGCGCGCCGCCGGAGTCGAACAACCCGATAATGGGGACACCGTTGCGCAGCGCTAAATCCTGAAGCTGCGTGATTTTGCGGGCGTGCGTCAACGAGACAGAACCGCCATAAACGGTGAAATCCTGGGCGTACACACAGACACTGCGCCCGTCGATCTGCCCGAAGCCGGTCACGACGCCGTCGCCGGGAGGTGAATCCGCATCGTCGGGGCGCGCACGCACGAAGGGTTGTAATTCCTGAAACGTAGCGGGGTCGAGTAATTGCGCCATGCGCTCACGGGCCGTCCTCTTGCCCTTGGCGTGTTGCTGCTCGATACGGGCCACGCCCCCTCCCACCTGGGCTTGTGCCCGCCGCGCCCGGAGTTCATCCAGCCGTACATTCGTTTTTTCCGTCAAACTAGGCTCCATCAGAAAGAATCAGCGAATGAGCGAATGAGCGAATCAGCAAATCAGCGAATACCTTTCATGGCTCATTCCTCATTCCGTGTTACCAATGACGAATCCCCAATCACTTTCTCCCAACGAAAACCGCCACCGTCCCCAACATCTTCAGCTTCCACGAAACGTCGCGCAACCCGGCGGCTTCCATAACCTTCGCGGTAGCGGCGGGCGCAGGGAACTGCCTCACCGATTGGGGCAGATAAGTGTACGCAGCGCGGTCTTTGGCCATGAGTTGGCCGAGCAGTGGCGCGAGTCCGAAAAAGTAAAGCGGAAAAAGCCACGTCATCGGAAAGCACTGCGGCCATGTCATCTCCAGACACACGACCCTCCCGCCGGGACGCACCACACGCACTTGCTCGTCGAAAGCGCGGGCCACGTCGGGAACGTTGCGCAGCATAAACACAGACACCACGGCGTCGAAGGTGTTGCTGGGAAAGGCGAGCGTCAGTCCGTCGTTATGGACCCACTGAATCCGTTGCGCCGCCGTCGAATGGGCCCCCGCTTTTTGCCGCGCCTCCGCCAGCATGGCGGGAGTCAAATCCACGCCGACGATCTGCGCGTCGGGAAGTCGCTCGGCGGCCAGCAAGGCCACAGCGCCGGTGCCGGTGGCGACATCCAACAATCTTCCACCAGCAGGAACCTGTGCCTGGATCAGGACTTGTTGGCGCCAGTTTTGATCCTGCCCCCACGAAAGGAGGCGGTTGATTTTGTCGTAGGTAGGCGCAATATGGGTAAAGAGCGCGCGTATGCTCTGCTTCTGATCCGCATCAGGCACGTATGGATGATTCACGTTCAGAGAGACTCAGCCTCTCATGATTGGCCGACTTAACTGCTTGGCATTATAGCCCGCTTCGGGACGTATCCGTAGTGGGAAGTGTCACTTCCCAGGGTGACAAATTCTGTTATTTTCCGAGGATGCCTTTTTCAGATGACAATGAAGGGGTATGGGGTTAAACAGGAACATACTCTTGCAAAAGAATGACCTGTATATTTTCTCGCCCCGGCGTCAACGGCCGATCGGGCGTCATCAATGTCGTCGCCCCCCTAACAAGCGCTGGGGCAATATGGAATGCAGCGGGTATGGCCGCTCAGCCGTGCGAAGTAGCGCACGCCGCCAGCCCTTCCGCAATCCGTTGCAGCAGAGACGGGTCACGCCAGAGCAGCGCATCGATCTGGATCGCCGTAGCCCCCAGTTCCAGGCAGGCGATGGCGTCCTGGAGGCTGGCGATGCCGCCGCAAGCGATGACCGGAATCGGCAGTCTGTGGGTCCAGCGCGCCAGCGTATTCAACAGCAGGGGAAACAGAGCCGGACCGTAGAGCCGCCCGCGCACGTAACGCCGGGTCTCACAGCTCTCCGCTGCCGCCGTTACAGGTAAGATGGCGCGCGGCGGCGCGGTGAGCGTCAGCGCGGCGGCGCCGCCGTCGGCAAGGCACGGCGCAAGCCTATCCACACTGCTGAAGGGCACACGCACGATCACCGGCAGGTCTCCCTCCGCGCATGCAGCCTTCAGCAAATCGAGCGCCCGTTGCGGCGTGATGCTGTCGATCAGCCCCAATTCGATGCCCATGACATTGGGAATCCCGGCAAGATGCTCCGCCGCTTCCGCCGTTTCTGCGGGAGTCGTGGCGACCAAGTGGACGATCACCGGGACAGGCAGACGTTCCCACAGGGGGCGGTATTGACGCAGTACGCGCGGCACGCCGGGGTTCGGCAAACCGGTATGGGTGACAAAATGTTCCCCGTGGACGGCGATCCGTTCCCCACCGGCGGCCTCACGGGGCCTAAGGCTCACCGGATTGGTGACCATTGCCCCCAAGGCGCTCAGGTCTACCAGATCGTGATAGCTGTCGCCATAGCCGAAGGCGCCCGCCGCGGGCATCACCGGCGAAGCGATGGGCAGACCGAATTTGTGGCGCGGCGCGAGTTCGATCATAGCGTCATCATATCGAAGACCGGGCCATCGAGGCAGGCATGCCGTTCGCCAGCCCGCGTCGTTATGCGGCAGACTTCACACGCGCCGACCCCGCAAGGCAGGGCCGTTTGGATCAACGCTTGCGCGAAGTCTGCAGGAGGGTGGAGGCGCACGGTGCGCACTATCGCGGCAAGCGCCGGATAGCGGTCGGGCGCACACGCCAGGCACACACATTCTGCCCAACCCATCAGTTCTACCAGATGCGGCAGGACGCGCTGCAAATTCGCCGGCGCGGGGTCGGAGGATTCCAGCGGGCCTAGATAGCCGGTGGAACCGTCGCGCGTCACGAGCGTGAGTTCGACGGCGGGCGGGAAACGATCCGGCGGCGGCAATGGCGCCCGTGTCGGCGCTTCGATGACGAGCGCCACGGCAGGCGCAGCTTCGAACAACGGCTGCAACAACGGCAAGCAGGCGACCTCGGCTACCAAAAGCAGTCGCGTCACCCGACTGAGGCGGAAACCCTTGCCCAGCGGGCCAAGCATGGGGACCGTCGCACCGGGCAGCAGGCGCGTTGCCGGATGGCGCGGCGCTACCATAGCGGTAAATCCATCGGCGGTGATAATGGCCGGGAATAGCGCTTCGCGCAGCGGCCCACCCAGGTCCGCCAGCACAAACGCACCGGCGGCGGGTGGATATGCCACGTCGAAGCGCACCGCCCAATACGGCGGTGCCGGGTACGCCTGACGAAAGATTGCGTCTTGTTGTTTAACCATGCGTTGAGGAATAAGGAGTATAAAGGATGGAGTATGAAGGATGGAATAGGGTCGATAATCGGTTATCCGATGTCCTACTCCCTACTCCTAGATATTGTGAATCGCCTTCCCAAAAACGCTGTGTGCCGCCTCCATGATTGCTTCGTTGAGGGTAGGATGGGCGTGGATAGTGCGGGCGACTTCCTCAGGTGTGAGTTCCGCCGTGTGCGCCAGCACCAGCTCGGCCAACAGTTCCGTCGCTTCCGCACCGACGATCACCGCACCGAGAATCTCACCGCTGGCTTCGTCGGCGACGATCTTGACCAGGCCGGCATTGTCACCCAATCCTAGCGCTTTGCCGTTGGCGAGGAAGGGGAACTTGCCCACGCGCGTTTTCCGTCCCGCCGCTTGCGCTTGCGCCTCGGAGAGACCGAAAGAGGCCACCTGCGGCGAGGTGTACGTGCCGCGCGGCACCGCGTTGACGTCGAAGGGCCTGGTTTGGCGCCCGGCGATGGTCTCCACTGCCAGTATCCCCTGCGCCGAGGCGACGTGCGCCAGCGGGAGCAGCCCGTTCACGTCGCCGATGGCGTAGACGGTAGGGATGTTGGTCCGCATAAACCCATCGACTTTGATCCAGCCGCGCTCGGTCGCTACGCCGACGGCCTCCAGCCCCAGGTCTTCACTGTTGGGGCGTACACCGATGGCCACCAGCGCCACGTCACCTTCGAGCGTTTGTGCGCCCTGCGGACTGCTCACGCGCACGTTGACGCCGTTTGTGGTCGCTTCGACGTTTTCGACGCGGGTGGAGACAAGCGTTTGGATTTTCTGGCGGCGGAACTGGCGCGCTAACTCGGCGGCGGCCTCGGCATCTTCGGCGGGCAGGATGTGCTCCAGCATCTCGACCACGGTGACATTCGCGCCGTAGGAACGCCACACCGTCGCCAATTCCAGCCCGATCGGCCCCGCGCCAATGATGATGGCGGATTTGGGCAACTCGCGGCGCTCCAGGGCGTGGCGGGCCGTGAGCACGCGCTCGCCATCGGCCGTGACGCCGGGGATAAGCCGGGCGCGTGAGCCGGTGGCGACGATGATAGCTTGCGCGTTGAGTGTTGACGTGTCGCCCCCCTCCGCCGTGACGACGACGCGGGTGGGTGAAGCGAGTTTGGCGCTACCCCAGACAACGTCGATGTGATTGCCTTTCATCAGCGTCTCGACGCCTTTCACCAGCCGCGCGGAGACCTGGCGACTGCGGTCGATGGCCGCGGCGTAATCCAGCGTGACGTTTTCGACGTTGAAGCCGAACTCTTTGCCCGCGCCGAGCAAGCGCACGACCTCGGCGTTGCGCAGCAGTGCCTTTGTGGGGATACAGCCCCAGTTCAGGCACACTCCGCCCAGATGCTCGCGCTCCACCAGCGCGACCTTCATCCCCAATTGCGCGGCGCGGATAGCGGCGACATAGCCACCCGGCCCGGCGCCTATCACTACCACATCAAAAGTCGTATCAGGCATTATCCATTCCTCCCACAAAAATAAACCGCTACTTTCGTAAAAAATTGGCGTAAACTTTTGGGCGAAGATTCGCGTGATTCGTGGCTGAAATCTTTATCTGTTTTTGGCTCAAGGTCATTGACCAGATTTTCGGCCTGTTGAAGCATTTCCTCGATGGTGAGGTTGGTGTTATCGAAGATGATGGCGTCAGGCGCGGCCTTGAGCGGCGCGGCCTGGCGCTGGCTGTCGATTCTGTCGCGCTGTTGCAGGCTCGTCAACACATCATCGTACTCCTGACACTCACCCTGGGTTTGCATCTCCAATTGGCGGCGATGCGCGCGTTCCTCCGTCGAGGCGACCACGTAGAGCTTCAGGTCCGCATCGGGGATGACCACCGTGCCGATGTCGCGCCCGACCATGACGACGTGCCCCAGGGCCGCAATCTCGCGCATACGGCGGGTAAGCGCCTCGCGCACGCCGGGATACGCCGAGACCGGCGACACGGCGGCGTCCACGGCCGGCGTGCGAATGTCCCAGGTGACATCGCGTCCTTCGACGCGCACGGTGTACTGCCGTCCATCCGCCTCGGTAGGCGGCGCTACGTCAATGTACAGATTTTCGGCCAAGCGCGTGATGGCCGACTCGTCCGCAATGGCAATTTCCCGCTCCAGCGCCGCCCACGTCACGGCGCGATAGAGCACGCCGGTATCGAGATAGAGGTAGGCGAGATGGCGCGACAGGTGGTAGCCGATAGTACTCTTCCCGGAAGCCGCCGGGCCGTCAATTGCAATGGTAGAGGGTCTCATCGGCGCTTTCCTGCGGCGGAGGGGGGTTCACGCTTGGCCGGGGGCCGGCGTCGGGCGAACGTCGCCGGACGCGGAGACGCCGGACGTCCACGCGGTGGCCGTTTGGATTCGGAGGCCTGGCGGCCAAGTCCGGCCTCTTGGCGCAGGGCGTTGACTTCACCCTCGCGCAGGTAGCGCCATCGCCCGCTGGTCAGATCCCCCAGCTTGAGCGCTCCCATTTCCACGCGGATCAGCCGTTGCGCCGGATGGCCGAGCGCCGCGGTGATGCGTCGTACCAGATGCTTCCGGCCTTCGTGAATGGTCACGCGCAGCCAGGTTTGTTCGCGTTCCTGATGCTCGATGGTCACCTGGCTAAAGCGTGAGCGCTTGCCGTCGAGCGTGATGCCCCGTCGCCAGCGTTCCAACGTTTCATCGCTCGGTTCCCCGGTCACCAGCACGCGATAGACGCGCGCATGGCCGTAGCGGGGATGCGTGAGGCGCTCGGTCAATTCCCCATCGTCGGTGAGAAGAACCAACCCTTCGCTGTCCGCATCCAGGCGGCCCACGGGATAAAGTCGCTGCGTCAGGGGGATTAAGTCCATGATCGTCTTGCGCCCGGCGGGATCGTCGGTGGTGGTGATGTAGCCGCGCGGCTTGTAAATCATGACATAGGTGTGCGCCTGGGGACGGCGGATAGGCACATCGTCCAGGGTAATACGCTGTGTTGTCGGATCGGCCTTGTCGCCCACATGCGCGATGCGCCCATCGACGGTCACACGGCCGGCTTCGATCATCTCTTCACAGGCCCGCCGCGAGCCATAGCCGGCGTTGGCGAGAATCTTCTGTAAGCGTTCGGCGTTTTCATTTTCCATAGCGGATTATTATACTCGGAACGGGCGAATGGGCGAATGAGGCCGCCGGTGTGTGTTCTGAAATCCCAAAATGCCTATTTACCTGAACGGTGTTATACTAAGGATGTGGCACGCCGAGATCGCTCGTAAGTTCGGCGAGATTGTAAAACGGCGGCCCGGAGAAATACGGGATTCGACGTACCGTGGTCTGAGACGGGCTTTGGGCGCCAGAGGGGTGGAGGTACTCACTGTGTTGGAGGCCGGGATGATCGAGCGAGAGGGCCAGGAGCACCTTGAGTAGGCGACGGAACCAGGGAATGTCCCAGGCGGAAAATCCGTGGAATCCATGTCATCCGTGGCAAGAACTCAAGGGGGCGGAGATCGACCGCAAGTTCGACGGGATCGTGGCCTTCGCGGGTGGGGTGTCTTTGAAACCGGAGGTTCTACGGTGAGGAGAAGTCAACTTATCAAGCACTTGAGTCAACACGGCGCCTTTCTGTTGCGAGAGGACCGGCGACACAGCATCTACCAGTGAGGCAATCTCAAGACTCAGGTACCACGCCATAATGAAATCGTCGACGAGTTGGCCCGTAAGATTTGTAAAGACCTGGATATTCCTTTTGTGAGGTGAGTATGAAATACCGAGCGATCATCAAACAAAGTGGTGACTGGTGGATTGGTTGGTTAGTGGATCTACCCGGTGTAAACGCCCAGGAAAGGACTCGCGAAAAACTGATCGAGTCGTTGCGGATTGGCGTCGAGGATATGTTAGCGACGCCGGTTGCGTTTGAACCGGAGAGTACGATGATCGCCGTGGATGTGCCTGCTCCGTCCTGGAGTACACAAACGGCCTGACGATAGCTGTGGTCTGTGGAAAATTTTAGGAAAAGGACCTGAGCTATTCGCACATTTGAGGCAAAAAAACTCTATGCCTGACCTCGCCATTCGCGTCGAAAACCTGAGTAAGCTGTGCCCCTCGACTTCGTCCGGGGCAGGCCCCATCGGCCGCGCCCGCCAGAGACACGACACGCTGCGCGACGCGATTGCCGATTTCAGATTGCAGATTGCGGATTTTGGCAGACGCTCTCGTCAATCGTCAAGCGACAATCCACAATCCGACACCCTGTGGGCCTTGCGCGATGTCTCCTTCGAAGCCTGTCCTGAGGTTCGCCGAAGGATGCAGCGCGGCGAAGTGGTGGGCGTCATCGGCCGTCCCACGCTGCGCTCTGGGATTCCCTGCGGTCACAACGGCGCGGGAAAGTCCACGCTCCTCAAAATCCTCTCGCGCATCACCGAACCGACGACCGGGCCTGTCCTGAGCTTGCCGAAGGATGGGCAGCCTGCTGGAAACTTGCCCTGAGCCAGGTCGAAGAGATGGGTGCCGGTTTCCACCCCGAGCTGACCAGACGGGACGCAAAGCGCATCTACCTCAACGGCGCGACGCTTCGCGTGGAAATGAAGCGGTTGATTCAACCAAAGTGTGGTATCATGAAGATGATACCGGCATCGAATGGATGAAGTGACGATGAAGGAAGAAACCTTTGACGCTGAACAAATCATAAGCTATTGGTTAACCGAAGCGCAAGAATCGCTTCAGGTAGCTGAGCACCTTGTTGAAAAGAGGGACTATTCTTATGCCCTGTTTTTTGGACACCTGGCTGTTGAAAAAATCCTGAAAGCGATTCATGCTGCCAAACGCCAAGAGCACGCGCCGCCCATTCACAATCTGCTACGTCTGGCTAAGATTGCTGGCTTGGAACCCAATGAAATGCAGGCTGAAGCATTGCTCACGATCACAGCCTTTAACATCGAGGCCCGATATCCCGACCTCAAACGCGCTTTTCGCCAACAGTGCACGCCGGAATACACACAACGCCAACTTGCCAGCATCAAGGAGATATTCGTATGGTTACGATCCCTTCTGCCGTAGAACAGAGCGTGGCGCGCTTTATCGCGGCTGCACAACAGCAACAGCGCATTGTGACAGCCTATTTGTATGGTTCTCAAGTTAAGGGCACAGCTACACAGTGGAGCGACATCGACGTGGCGTTGGTATCACCGGATTTTGCCGCCAATTTGTTCCAGGCACGTGTGGCGCTGTTGCGTCTGGCGGCGCAGATTGATGATCGCATTGAGCCCCATCCCTTCACCCCGGATGACTTCACCATCAACCACCCTTTGGTGAGTGAGATCCGCCAAACCGGCGTGCGCCTGGTGTAAGCATTTATGTCTGACATCGCCATCCGCGTCGAAAACCTGAGTAAGCTGTACCACATCGGCCGCGCCCGCCAGCGCCACGATACCCTGCGGGAGGCGATTGCGGATTTTGGCAGACGCCCTCGCCAATCGTCAATCGATAATCCACAATCCGACATCCTCTGGGCCTTGCGCGATGTCTCCTTCGAGGTGCAGCGCGGCGAAGTCGTGGGCGTGATCGGGCGCAACGGCGCCGGCAAATCCACGCTGCTCAAGATCCTTTCCCGCATCACGGAGCCGACCTCCGGCCGCGCCGAAATTCACGGGCGGGTGGGCAGCCTGTTGGAAGTGGGCACCGGCTTCCATCCCGAACTCACCGGGCGGGAGAACATCTACCTCAACGGCGCGATCCTGGGGATGAAGCGCACGGAGATTGATCGCAAGTTCGATGAGATCGTGGATTTCTCGGGCATTGAACGCTTTTTGGATACGCCCGTGAAGCGTTATTCCAGCGGGATGTACGTGCGGCTGGCCTTCGCGGTGGCGGCGCACCTCGAGCCGGAAATCTTGCTGGTGGATGAGGTACTTGCGGTGGGAGATGCGGCGTTCCAGAAGAAGTGCCTGGGGAAGATGGGGGATATCGCAGGAGAAGGGCGGACGGTGTTGTTTGTGAGCCATAATCTTACCGCATTAGCGAATCTATGTAGTCGCAGTATCTACCTAATGAATGGGATTATTCATTGTACTGATGATTCGTTGATATGTATTCAACGTTACATGAAAGATTCCCAACCCTATTCAGAAACACAATCACTTAAGCAGCAAATCGATGAATTGCCGCCAGATTCTGTTTGTGAAATTACCAGTTTAGATTTCATTCAGAGAGATCAACCTACTAGGAATGTGGTCTCAAACGTCAGTATCTGTGTAACCATATCATATAGAATCAAACAATCCGTTTATGGCCTTCGAGTCGGATTTGACATCATACATGACGATGGCACAGTTGTGTTTCGTACCTTCCACGATGATCTTATGCTGACCACGACTGAAACTTTACCTGGGCTTTATAAGTCCACGGCAGTTATCCCCTCTAATCTACTTGCGCCCGGCTTTTATACATTATCGCTTGCTGTGGGTATACACAATATCCGCTGGATAATCTCTGATAAGGTTATATACAAGTTTGAGGTAAGCAACATCGAAGGTATTAATGCTCATTATGCAGACAAGCGTCCCGGAGTAGTTATGCCTTACATCCAGTGGGAAACCACAAAAGAAAAGTCTGTGGAAGAAGATATGAGATCTTAAAATTGAGAGATATCTAACGTGAGAATACGTACAATCGTTCAGTATTATCCAGTCAAGTTATGGCATTGGATTGGCTGAGCTTACCCCCATGTGTTAGACCACAAATAGGTTAGAATAAGTTGAAGTAAGGGCGCGACCTGATCGCTCCTTACGCCCCGTAATGGACCTTAACCGGCGTTGCATAGTTCAAGCTCTGATGCGG
>Ga0208940_1000683_pt1 | contig 40719 bp, 26 predicted proteins | sample AD_JPNNA6_MetaG_FD_184445 | JGI IMG/M metagenome (GOLD analysis project Ga0208940, IMG submission 184445) | Active sludge microbial communities of municipal wastewater-treating anaerobic digesters from Japan - AD_JPNNA6_MetaG (SPAdes) (version 2) | ecosystem: Engineered > Bioreactor > Anaerobic... | reverse complement strand
ATAAGGTAATCTTCCATGAGATCGGTAGGTATCATGGTCCTGTTCCCTCCGGTTTCCCAAGACATGGTGGGATACAGGACCTATAATCCTTCTTATTATCAAATTACAGAAAATATGTCACGCTGCCAAATGCCGCATAGAATTTCATTTGTTGTGCGCCCGAGGGAAGCGATAGATATTCCATGGAGCGAAGGCTACCAGCTCTACTCAGCAATTCTTAACGTCATGCTCGGATGCGATGAGGCGGCATCTCGGCGGGCTCACGACTCGCCGCTAAGCTCGATATCGCTTCGTCCTCTTCACGGCAATTTCAGAAGAAGTCAGAGGGCGAAACACAAGGTCGCCGACCCCGCCAACAGGTACGATTTTCATATAGGTATCACCGATCCCAAAGAGGCTGAAATCTTCCGCGCTATAGTCCAGCCACTCGTGCTGCGGGAGCAGGACATAATGCTCGAGAAGGGAGCCTTGATGGTGGAAGAGGCAACTAGCAATACCAGGAGCTTTGAGGAACTATTAATGGATGCTGGAAGGGTAGCCTGTCCATTCGTCGAGTTCGAATTCGTCTCTCCAGCCTGTATTCAGTACAAGAACACTAAAGTGTCGGAGATGTTTCCCCACAGAGAGGCGGTATTCTCTTCCCTCCTGGCGAAGTGGAATGCAGTTTGTCCGGAAGAGCTGAAGATGTCCTTGGAGAGGGATGAGATGGCGCGCTATCTGATGGAGGAGCCGCTTTCTTACGAGACGCACAGCGCAATGGTGAATACGGTGTTTGATAAGACAAAAGGCCATCCCAGGCCGATCCTCAAACAGGGATTCCAGGGCCGGTGCAGGTACATCTTTGCCAAGAATGCGCCGAAGGACGTGAGGAACGCTGTCTTGGCACTGGCCGGATTTGCTGAGTATAGCGGAGTGGGAAGCGCGGTTGCACGGGGGTGCGGAGCGGTTAGGGTAAAGATGGAAGTGGTGAAGTAATGGTAGCTGATTCCTTTCAGGACATTTTAAGAGATAGAAAGCGATTGAAGGAATTGAATTCCAAGATGGAAGAGAAATCCCGTGAAGGACCTAAGCCAGAACTTTTTGAAGAGTACCTTAAAACAGTGGATATCCATCTTGTGGAAAGGGGCATGGCCTTTAAACCGGCAAAGAGTGTCGAGTATGGAAAGACCGATCAGAGCATGCTTAATCACATTCGAAATGGCATCCTCTTTCTCCTTCGTTTCAATGAAGCTCTTGAAAAGCTCGATGCAAGACCACTTGAAGAAAACGGCCAGCGAGAATGCATTGCTCTCTTCGTAGTACATGATCTTCACAAAATGGAATTTGGCGAATGGAAGCAGGATGATGTGGATATATCAATTGCAATGGAAAACCAGTTTGAGATACCCGAAGCGGTTTTAGAGAGATTCATTGAAGAGATGCATCTCAGAGATTTTGCCCCGAGCTTGAAGGACGAGGATTATTTCTCAGTTGCAGTTGCCCTTCACAAGAGCAGGTTCTCCCGTTCCGGCGCGCGAACTTCCCGCTTCATGGATTTGGAGCCGTTCCTGTATCTCATGGATACAATGGCGAGCTCTACATCTCCAGAGGAAGCGGTCTCGGCTCGCTCGCTGACAGCTCTACGTGATGGCTTCCCTCAGGATTCACCTGAGTCTCAATTGAATCTGCAGTATCACAGGCTGGACGATATTAAAGGTATCCTTTCAGGTATTATCAACAAGTCCGTTGCCGATGTGCTCCAGGATCAGGGCTTGGTTATGCTCATGGCCTATCAGGATGGTTGCGTTTATCTTGGACAGGGACAGAAGAGAGCAGCGATCTCTGAAGAATTCATAGAGAAAATATATGAGACGCTGGAGAAAAACATCCAGAACTCGACACATGCTTTATCCAGCGTGGATTCACTTGTCAAAAAGATTGACTTGCAGGGAAATATCAACTGCTACAGACTGAGTGATGAATACTACTTCTTCAGCGGACCAAGGATGATGCTTCGCGCCTACCTCGAAAAAGCGCTAATATCTGCTCATACCCAGAAGAAAGCCAAATTGAGCGAAGAAATGCTTCGAAGCATCAGGAGAGCGCATGAGGCGGCTCGGATGAATCCTGAGATATCAGATCGTGAACAAAGAATGCTCATTGATTATGCGAGGATGGTCAATACCATTCATAAATCGTTCATTTCTGAGCTGATCAATGGCAATAGGCAGGCCCTCTCCAAGAGCTGTGAAATATGGTTCGTGCCCGATGACATAAAAGAATCCCTCCTCAATGTATCGGCCGATGTTGCAGGAGATCTCACGAGCGGAGGGAAGTGGGAATATGCCTATGCAATAGGGCAGTGCGTTATGGACAGAGAGCATGAGGGAGCTAAGATCAAGGTACTACCGCCATCGATAGCCGCAGACTATCTATTTGAGCGGCTTTGGGCCGATTTGACTGGCATTGATGGCTGGAACGACTTCATTTCAAAAAAAACTGGTCTGTATAGAACAGAATTCATCGAATACATTCACGATGCGCTGTCGATAAATGGCAATATTTCTCGAATCGAAGAGTCAGGACTCAGTGACTCCTACAAAGAGTATCAGAAGGGTGGTAGCGGAGGCAGACTGTGCAACCTATGCAACAGAGGGACAACTCTGCAAAGCCTTGCTGATATGAAAAACGTCAATTCGTTTTTAAAATTTAATTACAGCAATAGAGTGTTTGCAGGAAAAGGAAAGCCAGATAATATCTACACGTGTGTGCCGTGTGGAGTCGAGCTTGCCCTCAGGCTAAACGGCTTTGACCTGCCGAAAGGAAATGCCTCTAACAGCGAGATGCTCTACTTCCATTTCGTCCCGGACTACTTCTTCACGCCGGAATCATGGGATTTGGCCAATACCATTCTATGCAAGTTCTCAGGCGAGGCACGGGTGAGAATGGCGGCTCTTGCTGAGAAGCTTTTTGATTCAAGGTACGTCGGAAGCTCTTCTGAAGCCGAGGCCGGTATCGATGTCTATAACTCCTGGCTCAAGGACCTTGCCGTGAAAGAGGGAGATGAAGGATCCAGGGGTATGAGCATGGCTCAGTACATGGCTCAAGGGTATGGAAATCTTGTCGGAAATGCCAGCATGATTTTCTACAAGCCATCGGAGAACGCGACAGAGTTCCACTTCTTCGGAGTCTATATAGCGCTGATTATGGCCGCCTATACTGGGATGAGGGTCGTGGTCAGCCAGTCTCCTGTAAGCACCATGCGCGGAAGGGACTTCAAAGAGATCATGGCACTGGACTCAGTGAACTCTCATGTGACCAATTTCTATGGGAAGTTCGTGCCGCTGTCCCGACTTGAAGAGACGATTAGCAAGGCTAGTGCTCTTATCCGCCTCGGTTACAACACTAGATCGGACCTGAAAGATTCGCTATTTCCAAAGTATCTGAGAGTGATGAGGGACGAAGTGCTTCCAGGATCGTATCTCTTGAAGATGGTTCAACGAGCCTCGGAGACGGATAGCCACGTAAATTATCTGCTCGATGAAGCAATCTTCCTTGATAAGGCAAAGCACGGGTGATCAATTATGGAGGAATCGGATAAGATAAGTCATCTTGCGGAGCTTGGTTTTGGGATAGCCCAGCCGAAAGGATACAAGCCTCATGCAGTTGAAAGGCTGTTCAGGGAATCTGTGAAGGCCATTACTGAGCTTCGAGGCGTTGATCTATCGAAGGGCGACTACAAAGCGACAGTCTCCGGGCGGATCCAGAAGGCCATCGACAGAATGGGCGACGATCAGGCGTTCATTCCTGCGAGAATGGGGCTTGATGCAAAGGCAGACGAGTTCGCTGACTACTTCGTGGAGAAGATCTTGAACGTGATATGTGAGGGAAAACCGGGCAGGCTCAAGAAGATGTCAAACAATCTTGCAGATGGTTACTATTCTGCAACTTTGAACATACGTCGCAAGTATTGGGATGAGAAGAATTCGGACAAAATGAACCAGATCGAGAAGGAGGAGATGAGATGAGCATTGAAGATATCAAGAAGAAATTGTCTCAAGGACTTGTAGAGAATCTCATAAACGAACCCAGTGCGCATTACATTCAGATTCTGTTGCTCAGAGAACTTCAGTCGAGTGCCATCTTCACGACGAATGGCCAGGACGCTGATATCACAACTGTTGGAATCAACGCAGATGATGGAATGGTAGATTACTCGCCAGTGATGATGTTCAAGCGAAAGCAAACCGGCAGCGACAGGAGAAAGGGAAAGGAGCTCCAAAGGAACCTCATTAGTGTCCAGGACACAATGAACGTAAACGAGATGTCTCAGGACTCACCTGAATCGATCCTCTACGGAAGTGCAGCGGGAGATGAGGCGATCTCCGTCACATCAAGGGTCATGTACGACACAGCATACTCGATAAGGGATTCCAGCGTCCTCGTCGAGCAGAAGTTCCAGAATGCTCCCGGCGATAATTTCGCCAAGGGTGCTACAACTGCAATCCGCGAGCCTGATTTCATTATGCCCGGAACGCTCTTTCCGTGTGTGATAACTCTCAGGGATGCAACCTTTGAAGAGCTGATCTTCGTCCTGGGAGTGACAAAAATGAACAAGCGCTACGGTGCGGCCACATCGAGGATCGGAAGGATGGAGAACCACCTCCTTGGGATCTATTACGGACTGGAGGAAGGGCCTGCAAATCTATTCCTCTCTCAGGAAGTGGCTCGACGCCTTGCAAATGCTAACGGTCAAACGACCTCCGGCAACTTGAACAAGGTCCTTTACAGCCCCGTCCTCGATGTCGAGAAAGTAAAAGGGCTCGTCAAGCAGTCCTTTGATGAGGAGATTAAAACTCTGAATGTCAAGCCTCTTGAGGACAGCGAAGTCAAGGACTTGGCAGATTCGGTTACAGGGGAGAGGATTAAGGAGGCTTTGGAGAAGCAGAAAGCTGAAGCGTCCAGGTTCTTCAAGAGCGTAAGCGAAGAGATGAAAAGCAAGAAAAAGAAGGGAGCAAAAGAATGAGTGAAAGCTTCCCGGTAGTTGAGTGTTCCATAGAGACTCTGGACCGCACCCTCTACGCATCAAGGGAAGTAGGCGATTTAGTGGATACGGGAGACTACATCCTCAGTACAGCGCTTCATTATGCATTCGGTTTTGTGAGAGGGAAGTACATCAACATCGGTAACAGGCCGTCCTATCTTGAAGAAACAAGAGATGTCTACAAGAGGCTTTACATAACTCCAGGAAAGCCAGAATCTCTCGGAGAATATATGGACCGAATTCTCAAAGTCCCCTTTCAAGGTAGTAAGCCAAAGCCTTTGCCGCATCTTGGAGGACACTCAACAAGCCAGTGGAATGCCAGAACTCATCAGTATGCAGTGAAGAACTGGAATGCCAAAGATCCGAATTACCCTTACAAGGGCAAGAATCTTCCGCAATTCGGACGTGAAAGAGTCCTCGACCAGCAGAATCTGTTAATCTCCTTTATTCTGCCATATGAGGATGACGCATCGTCACTGGCTTTAAAAATTCCAAAATATATACGTCTCGGAAAGAAGCGGTCCAAAGCACGAGTAAGGACAAGAGTGGTAGAGGGCGTTATCGAGGACGGAGAGTTCCTCTCCAACCATCCATTTGGGATCTACGATTACGAAGGGGTACCGATGGGGGATCTGATATCGGTTAGGATGCGACCAGTGCCTCTGATAGTGCAGGGACGATACAAAGGCAAGTTCATACGTGTGCCCCGAAACGAAAAGCGTGAGGATGTCATACTTCCGTACAAACTGGAGTTTCTGAAGGCGAAAAGATGAAGCCAAATGAAGACATTCAAGCAGATAATGTTGAGAGGTTTTTCGCGGACCTTGACGGACTGCGACTTCAGCAGTCGGACCAAGATTATCTTGCAGGCTTCAGAGCTTTTGAACACCAGATCGAGACTGATCGATTGATCAGGACAAGTGAGTCTCTTTTTTTATTCAACCATAGCCCGACAGGCTCAGGCAAGACTATCTCTTGGCTGAAGACCGCTCTCGACTCTAAGATGAAAGTCATCACAGTTTATCCCACCAACGCCCTGGTGATAGATCAAAAGAAGCAAGTGGACAGAACAATAGAAAAATATGGATACGATCCGCGAAAATATCACGTTCAGGCGATCACGAGTGACCTCTTGGCAGAGGAGAAGATGCTCTATCCTGATGAGACGGGATTGCATAAAGGCCAGCTCTTGAACCGTGTCATACGAAAAGGGCGTGGCCGTGGACTCATCTTGCTCACGAATCCGGATATACTAACCCTCGCCTTGAAGAATGCCTATTATGAGCACAATATTCGTGAAGCCATCAGAAGCGTGGACATGGTTGTTGTTGATGAGTTCCACCTTGCATCGGTCAAGCAGAGAGATATGCTGCTCTTCATGATGCATGAGATTAGCAACGATAAAAGAAGCCGTCTTTCGAAGTTCGTCTTCCTGAGCGCGACACCAGACCACCAAATCGTCTATAGGGCCAGGCGAGTTGGGCTGAACGCAGTTGTGCTCGATGACAAGAGCTCTCCACTTTCAAGCTCTGAAGGACACCCAGTGCTACCGAGATTGAGCCTTGAGATAAGGTGTGGAGCGATCTACAGAACGTATGAGCTGATCAAGGATAATCTGGACTATTTCGTCGATCTTTGTAGTCGGCCGCGTCTCGATGGCAAGAGGGCTAAGACGGTCTTCATCCTTGATGGGATCTATGAGGTAGATGAAATATTCAATGCGCTCAGGGACGCTCTGGCGGGAATGACTGTTGAGCGGGTAGATGGACTTCATCCTGCAAGCCCTGAAAAGCTGAAGGATTTCGACGTCTTGGTCTCGAACTCATCCGTTGAAGTCGGCATAGATTTTAACGTGGACCGTCTCGTCTTTTCCGGATATTCGAAGAGCAAATTCCTCCAGCGGATAGGACGCTTGAGGAGTAAGCCCTCTGATGAGGTCTGCGAGGCAGTCTGTTTTGTGCCAGAGGTTCTTTACGACCATCTCAAGGGACTAGCAGCCAAAAGGGGTAACCTGAAGCTGACTCGGAAAGAGATGGCAGAACAATTGGGAAAAGTGATGGAGTCGGGACTCGACCTTTCGTCGTATTCCAAGATGTACTCGCCAATGGAAGCGTACCTGTATTTGAAAGCGAGGATTAAAGGAGGAACTTGGAGGGATGAGCTAGGAGAGGAGCATCACGAGAAGGGAATGCCTGAGTCTATCCAGGGCGAGGAATGGATAAGGACACTCACTCTCATCGAGAAGCATTTCCTAGATCGAGAGATTGATGGTCAGATGTACGACTGGCTTGATAGCGAATCTTGGCAGCTGAAGGAGGGGCTACTCAGCTATCGTGGCTCCAGGTTCCAGGCTTTGATGTTCGATACGACCGACGATCGGCTCAAGCTTTATGATCTAATGTACCTTCTGAGGCGGGGAGATGTCGAGTTCATATCGCCTCAGAAGTTTGCCCTTAGGCTCAGAAATGCCTTCAAAGGAGATTACGACGCTGAATTAATGCCAAGATACGAATCGATGAAGCGGTTTGCAGCGGGCTACTGCTGGTACCATGGAACGATGGGCGATCAGATCAGAAAGGTATTGTTCAAGGGCGACTCCAGCGAACACCATAAAAAGATCATGTTCAACTCGGCAGACCATGCAAGGAAACCACGCATGATAAATGGTTTCAAGGTGGAAGCCGATCCAAATATCCCGACACTCTCCCATTTGAACGATACCTTGACTGATTATGAGATATTTGCCAGGCTGATCGATCAAAGCGGATCCTACCTCAAAGCCAAATTCAACCTGGGTGATTTCTTTTACCTCTACCCGTACTCGGGAATGAGAAGCGTAGCCTTCGGACACGATGCTCTCTACATCGATTGCCTGATCAGGGAGGAGCATGCAAGAGGGAGATGACCTTGTCAACGTAGGCTTTATAAATCAATACCTTTACTGTCCGCGTAGATTTTATTATATTAATTATTTTAACACCATCGAGATGAATTATTTCCTTAAAGATGGACGTCTCAAGCATGATAACCAATCGAGACGAGGCGGATGGATAAGAGACCTATATCTGCGATCCGAAAAGCTCGGCCTCCACGGAAAAATCGATGTTCTAGAGTCGAAGAACATTAAGAGCGTTGGCATCACCCTAACTCCAATAGAACGCAAACGAGGCTCTTCATACCACGACAACGACGAGGTCCAGCTTGCCGCCTACTGCATGCTCCTGGAGGATTACCTGGGCGAGTCGGTTAGGATGGGCTACCTCTACCTCTTTGGCACAAACGAGCGTTACGCAATTTCCATCACCGACTGGCACCGGAACAAGGTGAGAGAGGTGGTAAAGGCCATCAGAAAGATGGCCATCGATAGGATTCCAGACTTCACAGAAAACCGGAACAAATGCGAAAAATGCAGCACCGTTCAGTACTGCATGCCCGAGGAGACAAGAATGTTGGAAGGATGTGAACAGGAGGGACTCAAATCATGACCAAAGCCAGCGAAGGCATCTTCGACGACAGCGTGGTTTACGTGACCAAGCAGGGTGCACAGGTGGGCGTGGACGGCGGCCGCATTACCATCTACATGAAGGGCGAGGGAGAGCTGGCATCATTTCCAATGGGCCAAGTGGACACAATAAACATCTTCGGCAACATAAACTTCACCACTCCTTTTGTGGCACGGGCCAATGATCACGGCATAGTTCTCAACTACTTCACCCAGAACGGGCGCTACCGGGGAAGCTTCGTTCCGGAGAAGAACACAATTGCGGAAGTTCGCCGCCGCCAGTATGCCCTTTCTGAGAGGGAGAACCTGAAGATCGCCAGGCAGATGGTGCGGGGGAAGATCAGGAACTCTCGAACGCTGCTGAATCGCAAGGACGTCCCCGACAACGGACGACTGGCTGAGCTTGAGGCCCTGACGGCCAATGCACGCGATCTGGACGAGCTGCGAGGGATGGAGGGCGAGGCTGCGGAGATCTACTTCGGCCTGCTCAATGGATGCCTGGCTGAAGGATGGACTTTTGAGCGCCGAACCAGAAGGCCGCCGCAAGACCACATCAATGCTCTCCTCTCGCTCACCTACAGCATGATGAAGAACGAGGTCCTGAGCTCCTTGCGCCAGTACAACCTCGATCCATTCTTGGGAATTCTCCACGCCGACCGTCACGGAAGGCCCGCGCTAGCTCTGGATTTATTGGAGGAGTTTCGGCCGATCTTCTGCGATGCTTTTGCCCTGCGACTCATCAACAAACAGATGCTCAAGCATGATGATTTTGGGGCGGATAATCACCTTAAGGATTACGCCTTCAAGATCTACCTCGATAAGTTCGATGACTATATGCAGGAAGAGTTCACTCATCCCACGTTTGGGTACACGGTCTCCAGGCGCAAATCGGTTAGGATGCAGGCCATTTTGCTCCGCAAAGCCATCACAGGAGAGCTGAGAGAATACCATCCGCTGGAGTTCAAGAGATGAGGCTGGCTATCACCTACGATATCAGTGATAATCGAACCCGTACTCGGGTATTCAAGATCCTAGAGCGCTATGGTGCATGGAAGCAGTATAGCGTTTTCGAGCTGGAGATCCGAGATATCCAGAGGCTGGAAATGGAGAATGAGATTAAGGCGGTGATCGAAGCAGGTGACAAGGTGCGTATCTACGAATTATGCGAGCGCTGCGTGGGTGCCATTACTGATTTGGGCGATAAAACGCCTGAGAAGAAGCCGAATGTTATCTAGGATTTTCATGGACCTTTATTAAGGGCTGGTACGCAACAGGTCCATTATTCAAGGTGCGAATTCCGAGCTTTTAGAAATGATTATAACTTAAAAGGACCCTTAAAGGGGTGCCGTGTTGCAGCGAGCTTGAAAACCCATTAGGGATTGAAACTTATAAGTATCCGCGCACCCCTGGCATATAGATACAGTGTTGCAGCGAGCTTGAAAACCCATTAGGGATTGAAACCAATTAAGGAGTGAGTATATGAAGAAAGATGTAACGTTGCAGCGAGCTTGAAAACCCATTAGGGATTGAAACGAAGAGATGCACATAGCAAAGCGCGTAAATCGAAATGTTGCAGCGAGCTTGAAAACCCATTAGGGATTGAAACGTCTGGCGAACGTGGCCCATAATAACTCTTGCATTCTTGTTGCAGCGAGCTTGAAAACCCATTAGGGATTGAAACATCTCCATCCCATCGCGAAGCGATCCGTCATGCATAAGTTGCAGCGAGCTTGAAAACCCATTAGGGATTGAAACCGCCATGTACCCGCTGCCCTAACATGGAAAATAAGAAGTTGCAGCGAGCTTGAAAACCCATTAGGGATTGAAACGGATCTATCGCAGAACTCACATTTTGCCATTGTAGTTTTGTTGCAGCGAGCTTGAAAACCCATTAGGGATTGAAACAGAACACTACGTAAAGAAATTAGAGATAAGATGCGTGTTGCAGCGAGCTTGAAAACCCATTAGGGATTGAAACCCACTGACGCGATCCGCATTTCGGACATACGGTAGGGTTGCAGCGAGCTTGAAAACCCATTAGGGATTGAAACTTATGGTTTAGCGTTCCACGGAATACCCGTATCTCTATTGTTGCAGCGAGCTTGAAAACCCATTAGGGATTGAAACCCGTATGGATGCGATAACTATAAAGTATAACATATACAGTTGCAGCGAGCTTGAAAACCCATTAGGGATTGAAACATATCCGCCACATGGACGAAGCGGCTTAGGCATTCTGTGAGTTGCAGCGAGCTTGAAAACCCATTAGGGATTGAAACGCCCGCCCCTTTCTGCCAAGAAAACCCAGTGGCATCAAGTTGCAGCGAGCTTGAAAACCCATTAGGGATTGAAACCGCCCGTATCATGAAGGCAAGAGTTATGTTCCTGTTAGTTGCAGCGAGCTTGAAAACCCATTAGGGATTGAAACGAGTGGAATCGTGCATCGACAAACGGACAACGAAAAAGTTGCAGCGAGCTTGAAAACCCATTAGGGATTGAAACAGATACGTTCCTGCTACCGATGATTGGATGGTTTATATGTTGCAGCGAGCTTGAAAACCCATTAGGGATTGAAACCCACCAGCCGGAAGGCGTGTAAAAGCAGTTCCACCTGTTGCAGCGAGCTTGAAAACCCATTAGGGATTGAAACTCGCCATCCATAGAGCAAATCGTTGTCTCATATGTTCGTTGCAGCGAGCTTGAAAACCCATTAGGGATTGAAACACAGATCCAGTTCTTGGAGAACCATCGTATGTAGTGTTGCAGCGAGCTTGAAAACCCATTAGGGATTGAAACTCAGCGATATAAGCAGTTAGATCTTTGCGTTCCCGAGTTGCAGCGAGCTTGAAAACCCATTAGGGATTGAAACGATCTGATATGCTCAACTAGTGAATTCTGATGTTCGAAGTTGCAGCGAGCTTGAAAACCCATTAGGGATTGAAACTTATTCCCGTGAAGGGGTGATTATTTGAGTTTTTTGGTTGCAGCGAGCTTGAAAACCCATTAGGGATTGAAACTTTTTAAACTATTCCTAAAAAAAAACAGTTTTGATGTTGCAGCGAGCTTGAAAACCCATTAGGGATTGAAACTTCAGCTCCTTTCAGTTGAGTATTACTACTTATATAGGGTTGCAGCGAGCTTGAAAACCCATTAGGGATTGAAACATGTATATATAGAGATACGATCTGCTGTGGATGGCAACGTTGCAGCGAGCTTGAAAACCCATTAGGGATTGAAACAAATCTATCCATACAATACCCTCTTTATAGCCCAAATGAGTTGCAGCGAGCTTGAAAACCCATTAGGGATTGAAACTATGGCAGATTCGCATAAAATGTTTGTTGAGAAGCTTCGTTGCAGCGAGCTTGAAAACCCATTAGGGATTGAAACTTAGATGAGATATTTGGTTCGCTTGAGAGAGGGCAAAGTTGCAGCGAGCTTGAAAACCCATTAGGGATTGAAACCGCAGAAGACGAATTGGGGTTATGTGATCCCATTCTGTTGCAGCGAGCTTGAAAACCCATTAGGGATTGAAACTTCCAAATATCTTGAAGAACGTGCCAGTTGTATATGCCGGTTGCAGCGAGCTTGAAAACCCATTAGGGATTGAAACTTAGAATCGTCAATGCAGAATAAGATAGTGATAAGAGTTGCAGCGAGCTTGAAAACCCATTAGGGATTGAAACAATTCTTAGCCGCATCATTTCTACGAAGATATCATCGTTGCAGCGAGCTTGAAAACCCATTAGGGATTGAAACTAAGCCCACCGGGAGACCTCTCAGAGGAAAGGCGGCTTGTTGCAGCGAGCTTGAAAACCCATTAGGGATTGAAACCGACGCGGCGAAGCGGGTAGACATAAAAACCCTAGAGTTGCAGCGAGCTTGAAAACCCATTAGGGATTGAAACAAGTTGTCGGTGATTGGGGCCACTCGCCCCAACCTTTGTTGCAGCGAGCTTGAAAACCCATTAGGGATTGAAACTCCAACGTTCTGTCGAAAACTAGGAGAACATCGTCCAGTTGCAGCGAGCTTGAAAACCCATTAGGGATTGAAACTCCACGATACGGGCGATTGGCAATTCCCATCACAGGTGTTGCAGCGAGCTTGAAAACCCATTAGGGATTGAAACCACATTTTGCGAAGACAGTTGGTATTATCCCAGAAGTTGCAGCGAGCTTGAAAACCCATTAGGGATTGAAACCGGTCACTCTGGCAAGTGGTGGGAGAGACGCGATAATGTTGCAGCGAGCTTGAAAACCCATTAGGGATTGAAACAAGAAAGCCCGGATAGCATAGCAAGAATAATACAAAGTTGCAGCGAGCTTGAAAACCCATTAGGGATTGAAACCCAGATCGCCGATGGCACCTAAATCAGGCATGTGGAGTTGCAGCGAGCTTGAAAACCCATTAGGGATTGAAACTATCCATCTCACGCTAGGAACGAACATATCCAGTTCGGTTGCAGCGAGCTTGAAAACCCATTAGGGATTGAAACCGAGGCAGGGGCCACCTTAGATATATCTAAGGAAGGCGTTGCAGCGAGCTTGAAAACCCATTAGGGATTGAAACTTATGCCAATAGCTGAGGTAGTGTTTGAGAGGATGGTTGCAGCGAGCTTGAAAACCCATTAGGGATTGAAACTACCCAGTTCATGGCGTGGTTTAAGACGGTTGTTTCAGTTGCAGCGAGCTTGAAAACCCATTAGGGATTGAAACCTAATACAATTAAGGCCGCGACCGCCGCAGACGACGAATGTGTTGCAGCGAGCTTGAAAACCCATTAGGGATTGAAACTTTCTTAAAGCCGCAGCCATGTTCCTGACTACATGCTGTTGCAGCGAGCTTGAAAACCCATTAGGGATTGAAACCATCTACACCAGTTTGGAAGTTCGTAGAACTCGTCGAGTTGCAGCGAGCTTGAAAACCCATTAGGGATTGAAACCCCTGGGTATTGGTGATGAGTTTAAGAAGGCCGGAAAGTTGCAGCGAGCTTGAAAACCCATTAGGGATTGAAACCCAGTTATCGAATAAGAACCACTTCCCGCGACCAACGTTGCAGCGAGCTTGAAAACCCATTAGGGATTGAAACGCTGCTGGCCAGACTGGTGATCATGCCGGAGAGATGTTGTTGCAGCGAGCTTGAAAACCCATTAGGGATTGAAACATACTACCGTTGGTGTTGAGTGCAGCAGCAGCATCGATGTTGCAGCGAGCTTGAAAACCCATTAGGGATTGAAACTCCCTTAAAATACCAGAACTAGACACCGAGTTGAGCGTTGCAGCGAGCTTGAAAACCCATTAGGGATTGAAACCATTCGATCAGGATGGATTAAAAGTTGCCTTTACGGTTGCAGCGAGCTTGAAAACCCATTAGGGATTGAAACAATGATAATGAAATATCAGATGGATTCGTCGCGAGTTGAGTTGCAGCGAGCTTGAAAACCCATTAGGGATTGAAACCCCCAACTTGCATTGCTATAACTGATAATACCATTAACGTTGCAGCGAGCTTGAAAACCCATTAGGGATTGAAACTCTGATTGGGAAGTACGACCAAAAGGAGATCGCGTATGTTGCAGCGAGCTTGAAAACCCATTAGGGATTGAAACATTACTCCATATTTTGGTCGGATGATTATGGAATTCAGTTGCAGCGAGCTTGAAAACCCATTAGGGATTGAAACTGCGCATGATAACATTATCGCGATGTACCTCAGTTGTTGCAGCGAGCTTGAAAACCCATTAGGGATTGAAACTGTATGCGATGTCTGCGCCCGTCCTAAACGTAGAGGAGTTGCAGCGAGCTTGAAAACCCATTAGGGATTGAAACATAACTAACGGTATGTTGTTTGCTACAGAGACGGAGTTGCAGCGAGCTTGAAAACCCATTAGGGATTGAAACCAAATACCGTAACTATCGATATTGTTGGAGATTCTCTGTTGCAGCGAGCTTGAAAACCCATTAGGGATTGAAACGAAGCTTCCCAAGACGCAATGATGCTACGGGAATTGGGTTGCAGCGAGCTTGAAAACCCATTAGGGATTGAAACAAATTATATTACCACCGGCAATATCCGCTGCAATAAAGTTGCAGCGAGCTTGAAAACCCATTAGGGATTGAAACCGATTGCCGACATAATTGATGTTTCATATAGTGGCGTTGCAGCGAGCTTGAAAACCCATTAGGGATTGAAACTCTTCATAAGTTTAGAAATTCTCGATTTCAGTTTGGGTTGCAGCGAGCTTGAAAACCCATTAGGGATTGAAACACTTCGTTCCGGAGCAGGCCGTGGTGGTTCGAGTCCACCGTTGCAGCGAGCTTGAAAACCCATTAGGGATTGAAACTAAGTGTCCAGATGTATATGTAAAGAGTAGACCATTTCGTTGCAGCGAGCTTGAAAACCCATTAGGGATTGAAACGACTTCATGAAAAAAATTAGCGTGCCGGAGGAATACGTTGCAGCGAGCTTGAAAACCCATTAGGGATTGAAACTTGCGTTTTTCGATGACATAAAGCTCGTGGATGTTGAGTTGCAGCGAGCTTGAAAACCCATTAGGGATTGAAACCCTTTAGGAAGCGCTTATCTACGTTCCATTCTAAACGTTGCAGCGAGCTTGAAAACCCATTAGGGATTGAAACCCAATAGATGGAAAAACTGTAGTTCGCGCAACACTCACGTTGCAGCGAGCTTGAAAACCCATTAGGGATTGAAACGAGATTTGGAATTTGCGGATATCGCGAGATATGTGTATGTTGCAGCGAGCTTGAAAACCCATTAGGGATTGAAACGTTCTTATGCAATAACGGGGACCAATGCGGATCTCCGTTGCAGCGAGCTTGAAAACCCATTAGGGATTGAAACCATCCGGGGATAAGTGTAGACTGAGCATCGGTTGCGAGTTGCAGCGAGCTTGAAAACCCATTAGGGATTGAAACCATAGTGGAATAGCTTCATTGTCAACCGTAGTCGGAAGTTGCAGCGAGCTTGAAAACCCATTAGGGATTGAAACTCTTCGCTCGTTCGATGCGATCTACGGCCTTCTCAACGTTGCAGCGAGCTTGAAAACCCATTAGGGATTGAAACTTGCTAGTAGAGGTCAGGAAAAACACACTTGCAATGGCGTTGCAGCGAGCTTGAAAACCCATTAGGGATTGAAACCCAGACCCAGAAGGGCGCAATAGAAGCATCTATCGCGGTTGCAGCGAGCTTGAAAACCCATTAGGGATTGAAACTCGTAGATAGTCGATAACCTTATGGCCATAGGTAGCGTTGCAGCGAGCTTGAAAACCCATTAGGGATTGAAACTCCGTATCAACGGGATCTCTCTCCACCCCCACAAGAGTGTTGCAGCGAGCTTGAAAACCCATTAGGGATTGAAACGCATCGATAAACGGAAAAGTATCATTTGCAACATCGTTGCAGCGAGCTTGAAAACCCATTAGGGATTGAAACCAAGGGCCTCGGAGATCGCGTGCCCAAGGGGGGTATCGTGTTGCAGCGAGCTTGAAAACCCATTAGGGATTGAAACTCAGATGCGGCGAAGACATTACGTAAGAGAAACGCAGTGTTGCAGCGAGCTTGAAAACCCATTAGGGATTGAAACGTTAACTGCACTCGCCCGCGCAACATCAAAGATCCTTGAGTTGCAGCGAGCTTGAAAACCCATTAGGGATTGAAACCCCACCATTCCCATGCCCGAATCAGGAAGTCGAGAGTTGCAGCGAGCTTGAAAACCCATTAGGGATTGAAACGCATCCCTATGATCCGACCTAAACACATCTATATCAGCGTTGCAGCGAGCTTGAAAACCCATTAGGGATTGAAACCCTTTGTGGAAAGCATCCCCCTCGGCATACCAAGAGTTGCAGCGAGCTTGAAAACCCATTAGGGATTGAAACTCTGCGGTCTTACCATCAGTATCATCGACAAATGGGTTGCAGCGAGCTTGAAAACCCATTAGGGATTGAAACCTTTTATCGTTACCAAGTATCCTCTCTCCTAAAAAGGTTGCAGCGAGCTTGAAAACCCATTAGGGATTGAAACACATCATTTGGATTCTTAGACATGAATGCCGAGAATGTTGCAGCGAGCTTGAAAACCCATTAGGGATTGAAACTTTCTGGTCCTACTGGCTATAATATCACAACCTATTCTGTTGCAGCGAGCTTGAAAACCCATTAGGGATTGAAACTGCCTCCCAGAACGCTTTCATGGCCAGGGACTCAATCGTTGCAGCGAGCTTGAAAACCCATTAGGGATTGAAACACTTAGTACGCCTGAGTCTTAGCAACGCTACATCGTCGTTGCAGCGAGCTTGAAAACCCATTAGGGATTGAAACTATATACTATTACTGCGATTATGGCATGTCGGTAAGTTGCAGCGAGCTTGAAAACCCATTAGGGATTGAAACTATGCCATTAGAGTGCTCGGTGATGGAAATGCAAAGGCGTTGCAGCGAGCTTGAAAACCCATTAGGGATTGAAACCAATGTACGGCGTGCCAAGTGTATCTACACGATATGCGTTGCAGCGAGCTTGAAAACCCATTAGGGATTGAAACGCGGGCGAACCCAGGGTGGCACTCTACCCAGGAGATCGGTTGCAGCGAGCTTGAAAACCCATTAGGGATTGAAACATCATTGAATTCCACATAACACAACTCATCGTTGCCGTTGCAGCGAGCTTGAAAACCCATTAGGGATTGAAACAGGCCGACCGGCTAAATATGTTACGCAGCTAATGGCGTTGCAGCGAGCTTGAAAACCCATTAGGGATTGAAACAGGCCGACCGGCTAAATATGTTACGCAGCTAATGGCGTTGCAGCGAGCTTGAAAACCCATTAGGGATTGAAACTTTAATGAAAACGGAAAACTACTATCCGAAAGCTTGGTGTTGCAGCGAGCTTGAAAACCCATTAGGGATTGAAACGTTTTCACATATTTCCTGTCAAATTCCTCCATCATAGTTGCAGCGAGCTTGAAAACCCATTAGGGATTGAAACTCTATTGTAGCCCTAAATTCCTTTGCGTTCATTTTTCGTTGCAGCGAGCTTGAAAACCCATTAGGGATTGAAACACTGCATCTGACACCAACCTTACCATAATGACCCTTAAGTTGCAGCGAGCTTGAAAACCCATTAGGGATTGAAACGAAAACATTGGCCACATCGAGAGATTTAGAACTACTCTGTTGCAGCGAGCTTGAAAACCCATTAGGGATTGAAACTCGTATATGCAACCAAAGCCGCATCTGTTCGCTTAAATGTTGCAGCGAGCTTGAAAACCCATTAGGGATTGAAACATATTAAGTCGCCTACATATTACGATCCATTGCTCGGGGTTGCAGCGAGCTTGAAAACCCATTAGGGATTGAAACTAAAGAGTCTGATTGGGTACATCGCGATAATGTTATGTTGCAGCGAGCTTGAAAACCCATTAGGGATTGAAACCTGGACATCAAAGTCCAAGACTGCTACGTATTTTCTGTTGCAGCGAGCTTGAAAACCCATTAGGGATTGAAACGTATATGATCTGGCTGGCTGGGCATCTGAACGCATAGTTGCAGCGAGCTTGAAAACCCATTAGGGATTGAAACTCCGCTCTAGCCGGTCAAGATCGACGATCATCTCCGTTGCAGCGAGCTTGAAAACCCATTAGGGATTGAAACCACACAATCGAAGGATATAACGTGAGCTTCCCATTGTTGCAGCGAGCTTGAAAACCCATTAGGGATTGAAACCGATACTGGTATGATGCCTATGAACAGCATCCCAGAGGTTGCAGCGAGCTTGAAAACCCATTAGGGATTGAAACCGGTAGCAGTTGGGGCGGCCCTAGCTGCTTCCGTACAGGTTGCAGCGAGCTTGAAAACCCATTAGGGATTGAAACACGTTCGACCGTGGTGGACAGGTTGGTTATGCCATGCGTTGCAGCGAGCTTGAAAACCCATTAGGGATTGAAACCTGGCGGATGGGTCGATATCACCAGCTCGTGCGAGATGTTGCAGCGAGCTTGAAAACCCATTAGGGATTGAAACTCTTCATCATCTTGATCAGCTCCAGGAGACGGTCAGGTTGCAGCGAGCTTGAAAACCCATTAGGGATTGAAACCCAACTATCTTGCTTTCCTGGAGGAGGAGGCCGCCGTTGCAGCGAGCTTGAAAACCCATTAGGGATTGAAACGATCTTGCTGGCAGCAGTAGCATAGATATCCGAACAGTTGCAGCGAGCTTGAAAACCCATTAGGGATTGAAACCAATCCGAACCGTGCGGCGGATGCTATCTGCCAGTATGTTGCAGCGAGCTTGAAAACCCATTAGGGATTGAAACGTTATTGTTGCCTGCCATGCCGCCCGGTCCTGGAGGTTGCAGCGAGCTTGAAAACCCATTAGGGATTGAAACTTCGCCTTGCTGGCCGTGGTCCAAAGTAAGCGGTTTGTTGCAGCGAGCTTGAAAACCCATTAGGGATTGAAACAGATAATGGCCGGAAGCCACCCGGCCCACATCAGTGTTGCAGCGAGCTTGAAAACCCATTAGGGATTGAAACTTATCGTATGTCCTGGCAGTGGGAACGCCTGCGATAGCGTTGCAGCGAGCTTGAAAACCCATTAGGGATTGAAACCATTTCCGATCCACTTGGCCATATAAATCTCTCTTAGTTGCAGCGAGCTTGAAAACCCATTAGGGATTGAAACTTGTAGTGTCATTCGAGCAAGGGCGAGATGATAAGTGGTTGCAGCGAGCTTGAAAACCCATTAGGGATTGAAACTCCATCGTCTGGCAAGATGGTCTACCTGACGATTTCACTGTTGCAGCGAGCTTGAAAACCCATTAGGGATTGAAACCCGAATTGGCTGTGATCGGGGAAGACGGCCCTTCCTGGCGTTGCAGCGAGCTTGAAAACCCATTAGGGATTGAAACTAGCTGACGAGGATCCGGTCCCCAGCATCTTGGTGGTTGCAGCGAGCTTGAAAACCCATTAGGGATTGAAACTCCATCGTCTGGCAAGATGGTCTACCTGACGATTTCACTGTTGCAGCGAGCTTGAAAACCCATTAGGGATTGAAACCCGAATTGGCTGTGATCGGGGAAGACGGCCCTTCCTGGCGTTGCAGCGAGCTTGAAAACCCATTAGGGATTGAAACTAGCTGACGAGGATCCGGTCCCCAGCATCTTGGTGGTTGCAGCGAGCTTGAAAACCCATTAGGGATTGAAACATCGCGTCTATTGCAATGGCAAGGTTCACGCTCTCTGTTGCAGCGAGCTTGAAAACCCATTAGGGATTGAAACAGCTTCTGCAATCGCCAATACTCTGCCCAGCGCATCAGTTGCAGCGAGCTTGAAAACCCATTAGGGATTGAAACTTGCATTCGATCGCCCAGAGGCAGCCCCGGTCCGGGGTTGCAGCGAGCTTGAAAACCCATTAGGGATTGAAACTAAACCTGGACAGCCTGACGGCCTACCAGTTCGGGCGTTGCAGCGAGCTTGAAAACCCATTAGGGATTGAAACAACTCGATACATTTGTCCATGACTTCCTTTACAATGTTGCAGCGAGCTTGAAAACCCATTAGGGATTGAAACTCCAGGCCTGGGCAGACGTCCACCAGTACCGGCGCAGGTTGCAGCGAGCTTGAAAACCCATTAGGGATTGAAACGGGTTCAACCGATACTGTATATGTCACGCGGGCATTGGTTGCAGCGAGCTTGAAAACCCATTAGGGATTGAAACAAAATTGTGTACTCTCCGGCGTCGGTCCCATTCAGGTGTTGCAGCGAGCTTGAAAATCCACTAGGGATTGAAACATTGATATCTCGAGCGTCACTCTCGGATAGGGCAGTTGCAGCGAGCTTGAAAATCCACTAGGGATTGAAACAGAGGCTGCCGGACATACGACGTCTATCGCAACCTGGCGCTTGAAACCATCCGGGGCGACATCGTCGGATTCCAGACCTGGAAACAGGTGGCAAAGGCCTACCGGGAGAAGCTGGCCGAGAAGGGCGTCACCGGCTTTCGTGACGCTGCCGGCAGGGACTGGGATCTGAGACGGTACACCGAGATGGTCGCCCGAACCACCACCCGGGAAGTGATGATCCAGGGCACAGCGAACCGGCTCCTGGAGCACGGCCACGACCTAGCGGTGATCATAGGCGGCGTCGGATCGAACACCTGCGAGGTGTGCAAAGCCTGGGTGGGACGGACGGTGAGCCTCACTGGAAAGACTCCGGGCTATCCGACGCTTGACGACGCCAGGGCCGAGGGCCTTCTGCACCCGAACTGCACTCATAATATCGCTACCGCGATGACGTTTGAGAGCGAGATTGCGAAGGCAAAGTATGTGAATGATCATGAGAAGAAAGTTCAATCCGCGCTAAGTTATATGGATGACTTATGGCATAACATGCCCTATATCGAAAAGGAAGCAATCCAGCTTTACACCGATCGAACCGTAAATAAAGCGATCAACGATTATTTATTTTCTAATATAGATGTTCTGGAGGAGATCCCAAGAACAATAGGCAATCTGGAGAGCGTTCTGGAAAGGGCTAGCCTACCAGAAGACATGATTCTTTTTCGCGGTGTGCATCCCAGGACGTGGGAGTTGATGCAATCCGATGGGAGATATGTTCAGCCGGGCAGGATTATTGAGTACCGTGGATTCATGTCAACATCCCATGACCTGGGCACAGCAAATCGATATGCAACTGACACGGAGTTTCAGGACATGGAAAAAGCAGTGATTGAAGTCCTGGCTCCAAGAGGCACAAAGGCGCTAGCGATTGAGAAACACTCACTCTCACCGGACGACCGCGAGATATTAATAAAACGTGAGACTAAATTCAGAGTAGTTGAAGCCAGAAAAGACGGCAACACGATGAGGTTGATATGGGAAGCGATGCCATAGGCCGGGAGTTCATCAAGCAACTGAAGCCCGCGCCAAAAGATTATGATCGTCTGGTGGATTACGACATTCGAGCCTTTAAAGTCGTAGAACGCGCCCAAGAGAGCACGGCTTCTAAGCGCGCTGAAGCAAAAGCATAAACCCCATTTTCTCAATTTGTAGCATTTCCTGAGCGATTGCCTCAGGTACATCCTCCCAGCTCCCAGCTGGGCACTTATCATCATGCTTAGTCCTGTAGTGTAGCGGTCAATCACAGGGGACTTTGGATCCCCAGACCTGGGTTCGACTCCCAGCAGGACCATTACGGCAACCGTCGCCGGATTCGATTTTTTGACGGGGAGTTACTATGGAAAACGACCAATCCACCAACCAGAACCAGACCAGGACCTTCACTCAGGATGAAGTGAACAGATTTCTTGCAGACGAGAAGCGAGCCTGGCAGGCCAGAGAGGCCGAGCTGAAAGCCAAGGCCGACAAGCTCGACCAGTACGAAGCCCAGACCAAGACAGAGATCCAGAAGGCGCAGGAAGCCGCTGCCAAGGAGGCCGCTGCCAGATCTGCCGCCGAGGCTGGAAGGGACGCTCCCCGGCTTGAGTTGCGGCGAGCTTGAAGACATCGGGATTGGAATTTCAGTATCTCGGCAAAAACCAATGATATAGGCTTCATATAATTTCAGCCTATTTATACCTGGCCCGGCGAGGGTCCCGACGGCGCCGGTCCCAGTTGCCCTGGTGGGCGGCTGGCCATTTTGCCTGCGTGTCAGGCAGCTCGAACTCGGCTATAACAGGGGCGTGGTCAGACTCCGGATACAGGACCCTGCGTGTGAATAGCAGGGATTGGTCGTGGAGAAGCTCGTTGTGGATCTCAGAGCCACGGAAGTAAGCGAGCATGGTCCGGGAAACCAGTATGTGGTCCAGCATCTTTCCTCTGCCGTTATGCAGCAGGGAGAACCTCGCAGGCTCTGGTATGTTCCGCTCGCAGGGAATCATGACCCTGGTGGCCAGCTCGGTATTCCCGGTGTTCTCCACTTCCCCCAAGATGGCCTCCACCGGGACCTCTTCCACTTCGGAGTTGAAATCGCCGCATACTGCAATGAGGCAGTTGGGGTCCTGGTCGAATAGGTTGTCGATGAGCATGCGTGTCTCGAGGGCCTGGCCAAGCTGCTTGAGCGAGGAGAGGAAGAAGCCCTCGGCCCAGCCGGATGCTGTCTTCCAGATGCGCTCATCCAGTCGCTGGCCGGGGATGCCTGTGGGACGGCGGGACTTCAGATGCAGGTTGACCACGTTGACCACCTGGCCGCCGATCTTTATCCTGGCATGCAGGATCGGCCTCTCCCAGGAGACTGCCAACGCCTCAGTCTCCTTCGGTTCGGCAGTCACCTTCTGGTAGCGGGGTGCCGGTGCATAATCATTCATGTACTGGTGATGCTCCAGGATCTCAAAACGGCTCAGGATCACAAGATTGCGTTCGTCGTAAACCTGCCCGGAAGGGTCGGTTGTAAAGATGCGATGGTATCCGGCATATGGTGTACCCTCGAGAAGTCGGTTCAGAGCCCTGAGGATGCATGTCTGGTGTTGCCTCTGCCCGTTCACCTCCTGGAGGCAGACTATGTCGGCATTGAGCCTGACGAACTGCGGACGCATTACGGCGATGCGTTCCTCGATTGATGGGCGCGATTTGTACCGGTCATCGAAGTTCCAGAGATTGAATGTGGCTATGCGCAGGTTGACAGGCATCAGAGATGTCCAGAACCGGATACCTGATATATATTTTCCACAGAAGGTGACTGCCACATATTGGGCAGGGATCTTGCGGACTTGGGCTTTTGAGCAGGGGCTTATCTGAAGCCATACGGCCGATTTCCTGTTGCTGTCTGAGTTGATAATGATCTGGAAGCCTCTGGGACATCGACACTCATGCGGCCTTCTGTTTGTCCACGTCTTAATCTCTAAGGCTGCTTATCTTTATAATATATATTAAATTATAATAATCCGATCTCCATCCGTTCTGTCCGGGGTTAGGCTGCGAGAGGACATCGACGTGCCATCGGTCTTCCCGGTCTTTCCTGGAAATATCTGGGCCCCCTCCGTAGATCACAGGACTGATTGCGCGCCGCTAAAAAAATGAAAAACCCTGCGGAAAAGACTCTTTCTGGTCCCCGCTTTATTTCTTGCTTGACGGAGGGGTAAATACCCGCTGACCCATCTCCTGGTCCAGCATGTACATGAGTCCCAGGCCCTTGTCTCCGCTTACCATCTTCAGTTTGGACACTGCAGCTTCGGCGTTCTCCTCCTCCTCGACCTGCTCGTTGACGAACCATTGCAGCATGATCTCGGTGGGATGGTCCTTCTCCTCCTTGGCCATATCCATCAGGCCGTGTATCAGGCCGGTCACCTTCTTCTCATGTGCGTACACGTCCTCAAAGACCTTCAGGGCGGAGGGCCATTCGGCTGGAGGTGTGTCGATCTGTGCCAGTATCACCCTCCCTCCACGGCTAACGATGTAATCGTAGAATTTCATAGCGTGGAAGAGCTCCTCCTTTGCCTGGGCGTTCATCCATCTGGCGAAGCCCTTCAGGTTGGCTGACTCGAAGTAGCTGGACATCGATAGATAGAAGTAGGACGAGTACAGCTCCCAGTTCACCTGTTTGTTCAGTGCCTCAAGCATCTTTGCGCTGAGCATTTCTTTTAAACCCCCAATTTTCGGTAGTTGGACACGGATCTTTTCAAATATTTGAGCCCCGCCGGGCGCTGCAAGGCGGCAGGACCACGAGCATGGGGCGTCGGCCCGGTTCGTCGGGATTTCCGGCCTCCTGCATGGCGGCTATCCCGAAGGCCGGACCGGCTTTTCCGCCACTTCAGGCCATCTTCTCAAACATATCCTTTGATACTCCGCACTCCGGGCATACCCAGTCTTCCGGCAGGTTCTCAAAGGCTGTCCCTGGAGCTACTCCGTTGTCCGGATCCCCTTTGGCCGGATCGTATATGTAGCCGCATACCTTGCATACGTATTTGTCCAATATCTCGACCTCCGTTCTTATTTCGACCTTCACGGATATGACATTTCAATTAAATGTAGCTTTCCAGCGTCGACCTTATCGCCTCCTCACGCTCCGGCGATACCAGTGGGCTTAGGTGAGAGAAGGACTGCTCGTATGTGGGCAGCACCCTCTGGTAGAATAGGCCAAGGGCGATCTGGGCCTCGGAGTTGTAATCCCATTCGCGGATCTTCTTCAAGGCCGCAGAGTAGCTTGATGCGTCGTGATCCTTAAGCTCATAGACCCTCTGATTGTAATAGTTGTACATATTGTAGAACGTAGCGCAGACCTGCAGCACATCCAGAAAGGCAAAGCCTTTGTGCAGAATAGCCTGGCGGAATAGCGTCTTCAAGAGCTCGATCCCATGGGAGTACCCCCGTCCGAGAAAGCTTCCGCCTGAGGAAAGCACAATCTCTAGCGGATTTAGCGGCCTCTCAACCGTGCCCCCTGGCGTGGACCTGCCCTTGAACCCGTATGGTGATGTTGGCGTATACTGTCCCGTCGTCAGGCCATAGACCCGGTTGTTGTGGACGATGAGGGTTATGTCAACGTTTCGCTTGGCTGCGAATATCAGGTGGTCCAGCCCCTCTGCATAGCAGTCCCCGTCTCCGGCAAATCCTATTACGGTCAGATCGGGGTTGGCCAGCTTGATCCCGGTGGCTACCGGCAGCACGCGCCCGTGAATCGAGTAGAAGCTGTTTACGTTCAGGTAGTCGGCGATCTTGGCATGGCAGCCTATTCCTGACACGACAACGACGCGGTCCAGGTCCAGCCCCTCCTCCTCAAGAGCGTTTAAGGCAGGCTTGATGGCGCTTAATATGGCGAAGTTCCCGCATCCCGGACACCATGTGTTCTTGGCTGGGGCGGATAGGGACCTCAACTATACCACCTCCTTTAGCCTGGCAGCAAGCTCCTCGGTTGAGAACGGCCGGCCGTCGTACTTGAGTATGCGCCTTCCCGGTTCCAGTCCCTGGCACTCCATTAGGCGGGCCAGCTGGCCGGTGGAGTTGCACTCCACGCATATCAGATCCTCAACGCCCTCAAGGGCTGCGCCCATTTGGGATGCCGGAAACGGCCACAGCACCACCGGTTGCACTACACGCAGGCCAAAAGACGCCCCCACCTCCTGGCAGACCCCTTTGTTCGAACCCCAGCATATCAGGGCGGTCGGCGAATCCAGATGGCCCATGGATTTTACGGTCATCTGTTCCGCCAAAGCCTCATTTAGCGCCGCCTCCTTGCGCATCCTCTTGTCCTGCATCGACGCCAGTTCAAAAGCGTCCTCGGTGGTCAGGCCGGACTGGTCGTGAGCATAGCTGTTGACCTTGATCTGCGCCCCTTTCTGTCCCGGGAAAGCCAGTGGAGAGACTCCGGAGGGGGTGCGGAGGTAGCGCTGGTACGGGATCTGGAAATCCCACCGTTCAGGTGGCTGCTCCGGCGGCTCCCCAGCACGGGACAGGGAGAAGCAGTAAGCGCTCTCGCTGAGTGTCTTATCAGAGAGTATGAAGGCTGGGATCTGCAGACGCCATGAGAGGTCCAGGGCAAGTCCTGACCAGAAGTAAGCCTCTTCGGCGTCCCCCGGGGCCACAACCAGGCGGACGAACTCCCCCTGGCCGGCATTTATCACGAAATGAAGATCGGATTGAGCGGTATAGGTGGGCCCACCGGTGCTTGGACCTGCCCTCTGGGAAACCAGCAGTGTGAGAGGGATCTCAGACTGCCCGGCCAGGCTGAGCCCCTCGTTCATAAGGCAGAAACCGCCTCCTGAGGTGCCCACAGCCGACCGGACGCCTGCATATGCAAATCCCAGCGCCATCAGCACAACGGCGATCTCGTTTTCCGGATGAACCACCTTGACTCCGAAGTCCGGGCCAGCATTGGCCAGGAAGTGCAGCAGGCTGGAGGATGGGGTCATAGGGTACGACACATATGCTCCAAGACCTGATCTCAGAAGCCCGAGCCCAATGGCCTCGTTGCCGGTTATTATCGGCATAGGTTCCTGATCCAGTCGCTCAAGCGAGAACTTCTCCACTGCGGATTTGTACGCTCTGCCAGCTACTCGCAGGTTCAGCTCGGTCTTCTTCTTCACATGGCGGACCACGGCACCCTCAAGAACCTCCAAGGGTATGGACGCTGCCCGGCAAAGGGCACCGACCATGCAGGTGTTCCTCATTATAGGGGCAGCAGCCTCCTCCTTGATTATCCGTCCAACCGGAATGGCCATCCCCTCGGCCTGGACCTGGCTATCATCGAAGATAATTGCCGATTCCTTATTCAACCGGCTCTGGTGCAGCTGTACGGTCTCCTGGTTGAGTGCAAGGAGGATGTCCACCGAGTCCTTATGAGAAGCAATCGGGTACCTCTCTGCCCGGACAAGGGAGAAGTTGTGCCCCCCCCGGATCAGAGATGGGTAATCGTAGTACTGGTAGACTCGGTAGCCCATCTGGTTCAAAGTCCTGGAGATCAGCATGCCGGCCTCGTTGATGCCGTCTCCGGCTTTTCCGCCTATTAAAACTGAGAGAGAGTCCATCCTATTCGCCCCCCGGTCCTGCAGGCTGGGACAGCAATCCGGCTGAAAAAACCACCTCGCCCAGTCCATCCCCTTAACAGGACTTTTCAGAAAGCTAATTTGGACCTCCCGATATATGAACATGCGATAGACCTGCGGCTTCTCAGACGGGTGAGCCATACCATTGGATCGCTAAATATCCCGGACAAGCTGAAGACTGCGTCGTTGCGCAGGATCTTCTCGGCCGGAAATGCAGCTTACCTTTTGTCCAGCGCGCAATTGATCGCGACGACGGCGAACACGATCATGCATGTTATCGTTCCATTCTCCATAGCGGTTTCCGTCCATCGATCCCGAAAGGACGGACATCCGGCTCATTGGGGATGGCGAGTTTGAAATATGCAGTCATCGATAGATGTTCTGTGAGGATCTATGATTCTGGCGATAAAAAGGAGGGCTGAGATGCGGATGAGCACAGCTGGCAGGCTACTGTCAGCAGCTTTCGTCACAGCGGCTTTTATCGGAACTGGCTCAGGAGCGGGAGCCGATCTGGCAGGAAGGCCGATCTGGCAGTATCATGCTTCTATGATGATCCTGGCCTTTCTTTGCCTGCTTTCGGCAGCTTATCTGGCTGTTTTCCGGCCTCGCAGGTACTGGCTCCGGTGGCACCGGATGATGGGCCTATCGGGGGCTGGCCTGGCGCTTCTTGGAGCGGTGGTTGCCGGCTACATGGTATCAGCCAGTTCCGGCAAGCACATGGCTTACCCCCATTCCTGGATTGGGCTCCTGGTCGCTGCAATGCTGGTTCTGACACCTTCTCTTGGGCTTGCCCAATTCCATTTCCGCCACTGGGCGTCGCGGATCCGCCCGATTCATCGATGGTCCGGCCGGCTGACGATAGTCCTGATGGCCCTCAACATGCTGGCAGGACTGCGATTGATAGGCCTGTTATGATGGCAGCGAAACGGCTGGTGAAGACGATCAGAAACAAGACACCTAGAGCAGCGTTTCGAGCCTACGGACAGAAGTAGGCGCTCAAATGTGGCGCAAATTCGTTGATGACGGGTGGCGATGGAGATTATCGCCAACCACAGAGACAGGCGGACATTGCCATGGTTCATGGACTTCGGAAAATGAGACCTACAGACCCAAAAGAAATCCAGCGGTATCTGTCGTACGTGATTGCCTCCTTGTTCGTAGCGCCTGGTTCAGTCTCTTCCAGGGTCTCAGAATTGATGCTCCTCGATAGCAGTTCTCTTCTGATCTATTGGCCCTGGCCCATAAAACCCTCTGAGTAGATGATAAGGGCAATGAGCATTGACAAAAGGAGCAGCCACAGCAAAATGGCGGTCCAGGAGGCTTTGGTGGCCAACTGCTTCTGCTGCCAGTCGCTTGGGCGGATGCCCTGATACAGAAACGTGGCCACACCAGCCAGGTTGATGCAGATCAGGTTTACAAGGAACAGCACAACGGCTCCTGCTGCCAGTGTGCTGTTTCCGGACCCATAGAGCAGCCCTGCGCTGACCAGAGGTGGCAGCAGAGCCACTGCTACCATCACGCCTATAAGTGTGGCTGAGACCCCGGCGGTGAACGCCAGGGCGCCAGCAGATCCGGAGGCCAGGGCCAGGACCACATCCGCCATGCCTACCCTGGTTCGGGAAGCCAGTTCTGTTGTAGACGGGTCCACGTTAAGGACCATGCCCAGCAGCACGGAGAGCATCATGACGAATGCTAGGCCGAACAGGTTTGTCCTGGCGGCACGAAAGGCCAGTTCCTTGTCACCCAGTGTCGTGGCCAGCGACATGGCCACATTTGGGCCCAGCAGTGGAGCTATCACCATAGCCCCTATCACCACAGCCACGTTATTGCTCAGAAGGCCAATGGCAGCCACTATCGATGAGAGGAATACGGTCAGCAGATATATCTGGTCCAAGTGGGTGCTCTCCTGCACGGCGAAGTAGAGCTCCTCTCGGCTGAGGCGGGGCCGGGACGGCAGCCTTCCGGACCTCGCACCGCCATCTGCCTGTTGAGACTCGGTCCCATTGCCCCAACGTGCTCTGATCCTGGACAGGGCAGAGCTTGCCGCATTAGTGGGCGAAGCGGATATATGCTTTCCGTCGTTTTCTGTTGCGGGCCTCGGAAGGCTTGCCTCCACAGGCAGAATGAATAGCCTAAACCCCTCCACTCCTGAGAGCCTCTGTGAAAAGGCATCGACCCAGGCTTCGGTCTCTTCGGCCTTCAATAGAACCCTGACTAGAATATGGTCTTGGTAGAAGCGTTTCTCCCACATACCCTGTACAGGATATTCCCAGATCCCCTCTATTCCCTGCACCCATATGCCGTGGCCTTTGAGCGAGTCGTCCTTCAAGGCTTCCTCGATGGTCTCTCGCTCCCGGCCGGGGACAATCAACTCCACAAGCCTAAAGGCCACATGACCACCAGGGGATCTGCTGCCCTATCCATGGCAGACGTTCATGGATATTCTCTCTATTGTCATCTGGGCCTGGCATGAGCAAGGTTGGTGCACAGGCCAGATTGTCCCAGGCATATCTCTTGTCCAGCCCGGGAATTGGAAATCCTGCTGGCTGCAACGAGCTTGATTCATGGGACATGGACTTTCTCACGACGGAGGTTTGCTCGCGTAGCATGTATCTCTTTTCAGGAAAAAAGCTTTGCGCAATGGACAAATTCACGTCTCCTTCAGCTTGGTACTCTTTTCTGCTCCCATCTGTACCCATTGTTCAGTTCCACAAATCCGGCACCATGAACGCGACTCTTTCGCGTGCGGAAAAACGAGTCGTGATTGCCATAGTGCTGCTTTCAGCCTGATGGGGTGCAGTGATTGGACGGATAGATGGCAATAGAATTGCTTTCAAGCCCGCTTCCTGAGCCTTGCTGCACCGGCGTCCTTGAGGACATACCCGAACGCCTGGGCCATCGGCGTCGCAGACATCGTGTGGATGTCCCGGAACCAAAGCCTGCCGAGCCCTGACCAAAGGACGGCGTATCGAGCACGACATGTCGTTGAGGACCTGACTTGTGTATTTTCGATTGAGATGTTCACCCATTTTCCGGAGCAGCTCAACCTTCGGTGCGATCAGCATCGATTGGCTGCCCTGCATGTAACGCTATTGGAAATCCGCATCTGACGGGACGTGAGATTCGTAGAGGCTTTCCCCGATGCCCACGGCTCCTTTTGGATATAGCTGTTCCTAGTCTTTTCGGCAGGCTGGGAGAGATCGAGGTTACGGGAGGCATAAGCGCTGCGCTAAAGCGATTGAGAAATGAAATGGCCCCGCCGATTGGGTGGGCCACTTTTCATTACTTGGACTCAGTCTGTTAATGCTCCCGCGGAAAAAAGCGACGAACCGCAGAGGCGGCCTCACGAATATATATGGCAAAAAATGTACGGCAAAGTCGATCCGAGATCCCCGATCGCTGAAAAGCGGATCTCAGTTGATATTTTTAAATAAAATGGTCTCAAAATCTATTTGGGCGTCTTAATATTAAAAAAAACTACTAGAACAGGCATTTTCTATGAAGGATGCATCGGATCAAGTCCAATGCAATTACTGAACGATCATTTGCCCTTTTTACGATGACGGAACGGAAATGGCCGGTGGAAATCCGCCATCAAACGTTCGTGTTCGGGCATTTGGCCGCTTCATCCGGAGGTTCGTACGATCCTAACTTTATCTATCGTTCATGGCGATGGGATTGCTGTGAGGTCGGCACAACTGCGCCCGCCAGGAAGGCGGGCCGAGCTTTCAGTCCGCCCTCATAACAAGCGATGAAAGGCGAGGTTAAGAATATGAGATTTGCCAAACTCTTGATGACTCTGGCCGCGGTCTGCCTTCTGGCGGCCCCGGCCTTCTCCATGCCCTGGGGTGCCGGCGGCATGGGTCCGCGGGCTTGTGCTGCATTTGGGAACCTGACCCAAGAAGAGATGAACAACATGACCCTTGCTGAGCTGAAATCGCTCCAGCAGGAGAACGCCCGGGCACCCGATGGCCGCCCCATGTTCGCAGGAGGCGCCTGCATGCTGCTTGCTTCGGATATCACCAAGGAGACCCTGGAGGGCATGACCCTTGCCGAGATCAAGGCCAAGTGGCAGGAGCTGAACGACAGGATGAACAACATGACCATGGCCGAAATCCAGAATCTCGGGGAGCAGAAGAAGACCGAGATTGAGTCGATGACCCTGGCCCAGATCCAGGAGCAGAGAGAGGTCTGCCGCATCCTTGAGATGGTCGGACATATGGATGAGAAGGGGATGGGCATGGGCATGCGCGGCCCGCATCAAGACATGGGCATGCCAGGTCAGTGCATGAAGGGAATGGGACAGCAGTGCATGGGAATCCCGGGCCAGTGCATGCAGGGCGACGGAAATGACCAGGCCGGCCGAAACTGCCCCAGAGGCGGGCAGTAGGTCCGAAGCGCGCTTACAGCATAATCTTCTGATTCAAGGGGGGACGTCTCCTACTTCCCCGGGCCTCTGGAGGGGCAGAAAACCTCTCCCAGCGGCCCAAAGGCCCCCTTGGCATAGCCTCTTTTTCCTTCGAGATCCGCGATCGGCTCTGGCCAGGAGCATGTCGTTTCTCGCATCCCAACCAGTTCTGCCTGGGCGTCTTTTTGATACCGGGTCACAGCCGGACTGGCGGTTGCACCCTCCAGATCAGGGCTCCAGACAGCAGGCAGAACGCTCCCAGATACAGGAAGACCAGGGAGAAATCGCCCCCTGTTGCATCAAGGATATGGCCGCTGAGAGCAGGTCCCAAAAATCCTGCAACCAGGCCATAGCCGGTGAATACCAGCCCGAATACAGATCCGAAGTGGCCAAGGCCGAAGCAGTCAGCAACAAGCGGCGCCGAGACCGAGAAGAGAGTGCCGAAGGCAAGCCCGATAACGCCGGCCAGCAGAGCGCAGAGCCAAAGGCTACTGGCCAAAGGAAGCAGGATGTAAGCCAGACCTGCCCCGGTGAACGTCAGGCACATGATGAGGTTTCGTCCCAAGATATCGGAGAGCAGACCGCTGATAAGCCGACCCATACCGTTGGTGGCGTTAAAGGCCATCAGGATGAACACCGCGGATCCCATCTCAAATCCCCTGGCCAGGCCGTAGCCAGTGGAGAGGGTAACCATTGCTATTCCTGCAGCCCCTTGCAGTGCCCAGATAATCCAGAGAAACCAGAAGCTTGAGAGCCTTGCAGCTTCCTGCACGGTAAGGGAAGAGATGCAACGGCCTGAGGTTTCCGACTCGAACGATGCCTTTGCTTCGCCGCAATTTCGGCCTTCCGGCGATCTGGCCATATAGGCTCCGACAAGCCCTGTGATAAGGATTAGCACGGCCACGTAGATGTTCATGGTCTGGTATCCAAGGGTGGTCAAGAGCTCATCAAATAAGGGGGCAGTCAGGGCAGCCGAGATGCCGAAGACCATGCTGGCCACCCCGGCAACCAGGCCTTTTCGGTTTGGATACCAACGCTGAACTGTGGTCAGAGCAGGAATGTACACAAAGCAAGAAGCCAGGCCGGTTATGAACGCCCAGGCATAGACCATGGCCATTCCGGACGCAAAGGCGACAAGTATGGAGCCAAAGGAACAAATCACAATCCCTGCTGCGATCAGAGCCCTTGTACCATAACGCTCCTGCCAGCGCCCGACCAGGAACATGAAGATGCCAACCGTCGCCAGAAGGACGAATACTGTATTGCCTGTGGCCCCGCGCCCAATATGGTACATATCCTGCCACACCGGAGCCATTACTCCCGGAAAACCGAAGTTCATAGCCCCCGGCCAGAATAAGGCCAGACAGCAGCCTGCCACTGCAAGAGCTCCGTCAAGACGCCCGCCCTGATCGGCATGCCTCTCTATGATATCTGGTACCATCTATCATGTCAATGATGAAATCAGGCGCATATAGTCTTTCTCCTCGACATGCCGCCCGTTGAGATTGCCCTTCGATGCACAGCGTAGAGGACATGCATGTTATGACAGGTATGCGTATATGGATACGACAGATATGCGTATATGGATACGACAGGTATTCGGATATTGATATGATATGTATGCGGATATTGATATGACAGGTATTCGGATATGGATATGAAGGTTATACGAATGTTGCAGACGGACTTCGGGCTGTTGCAGTCGCAGGATCGGAAGAAAGAGCCGTAATTTGCTCGAAGCGCAGGGCTTTTTCCGAGCAAATACGGTCAAGGCCGAAAAAGAGCTGTATAGAGCGCTTAGATGTTTTTTTTTAGCTCTTGGTCAGCTTCTTATGGCAGAACCACCAGTCGTAGCACTCATACATTTTCGAACGCTCTTTGGCGGTCTTCTCGTCTCCAGGTGGCGGTATTATGACCTCATCGCCTATAAGATCGTTCTTTGGCCAGTTGGCTGGCATTGCAACTTTGTTCTTGTCCGCAACCTGCAGTGCCTCGACGACTCTCAGGATCTCATCCATGTTTCGGCCTACTTCCTGAGGATAATAGACCATCAGGCGCAGGATACCGCTGGGATCGACCACGAACACCGCCCGCACGGTGTTTGAGCCTTTTCCCGGGTGGACCATCCCGAGCAGGCTTGCCACTGCTCCTGTATCAGCTATGATCGGGAATTTGATCTCCACGCCCATCTTCTCTTTTATCCACTCCGTCCACTTCATATGGGAGAATACCTGGTCGATAGAGAGACCGATCAGCTCGCAGTTTAGCTTCTTGAACTCGCCCATTCTCTTCTGAAAGGCGATGAACTCGGTTGTGCAGACCGGGGTGAAATCGGCCGGATGGCTGAACAGGACGAACCACTTGCCAGCAAAGTCATCCGGCAGCTTCATCGGACCGTGCGTGGTCCGCACTTCCAGGTTTGGCATCTTATCGCCCAGCAAGGGCATGCCATTGAAATCCACCATATCTTCAGAGCTACAACACATTTGATTCAATCCTCCAGCATAATTATTAGTCCTCAACGAACAAAAGGTTATCGCATGATGTTGTGACCACGGAATCCGATTGGGCCGCTCCTGGAGTTCATGCGGTCGATTCGGGCGGCAGAGTATGAGCCGTCAGATCTCTTTTTGGGTTATCGGTCCCAGCTGAACAAAGGCCATCCTAGAAAATCAGAGCGACCTATTTGCCAAGTGTGGTCCACTTCACTTCATATGCGGCGGCTGAAAATATGAGGATGCTCAGGCCTAAAGCCAGTTCTTCCTCATGAAGTAGACCACCATGGCCACGCCAACAATGCCCATGAGCACCAGGCTGGCCATATAGCCGTACTCCCACTCGAGCTCCGGCATGTACCTGAAATTCATGCTGAATACACTGGATATGAATGAGAGGGGTATGAAGATCGTCGTGATGATTGTCAGCACCTTCATTATCTCGTTGAGCTTGTTGCTGGTGCTGGATAGATGTATGCTCAGCATCTCAGATAGCATATCCCGGAAGATCTCTATGTTGTCTATTACCTGGATAGTATGATCGTACACGTCCCTCAGGTAGATGCTTGTAGTCTCATGCAAGAGTGGCGACTCGCCTCGCTCCAGACGGCTGATCACCTCACGAAGCGGCCAGACCGATTTGCGCAGGAATATCATGGAGCTCTTGAGTTCGTAGATATCCCGCAGGTTCTCGGTGGAGGGATCCGATACAAGCTCAGCTTCCAGGTCCTCAATTTTTTCTCCAAGGTTCTCGAGGATTATGTAGTAGTTGTCCACGATAGCGTCCAAGAGTACGTATGCCAGGTAATCTGTGCCCATCCTGCGGATGCGGCCTTTCTCGTTCTTGATCCTCTCTCGAACAAGCCTGAATACATCTCCTCCGCTCTCCTCGAATGTTATCACGAAGTTCTGGCTGAATATCAGGCTGAACTGCTCTGCAGTAACCTCGTTATTGGCCTCGTCGAAATAAAACATCTTGAGTACTATGAATATGTAGTCCCCAAAATCCTCCATCTTCGGCCGTTGCTGCGAGCTGACGATATCCTCCACGATGAGCGGATGGATATCGAATATCTTGCCCAGCTTCTCCACCGTATCGGCATGGATTCCGTCCACCTTGATCCAGGTGACTGTGGGCTTGTAGCGAAACGGAGCGCAATCCTCGATCGAATGGGCCTCCTCCTCCTGGAATTGGGCCTCATCGTAATCTATTATGGTGACCCTGGATTGCTCCACTCTGGGCAGTATCCTCTCCTTCTCCATCCGGGCGGGCTGGATATCGGGCTTTCCCTCTTTGTTCCTTATCAGCTCCTGCATAGACTGGACCCCCCAAACCAGGCCGTTTCGAGGTGTCCAGCTGATTTCAGACCGAGAGGACAGGTCGAAGCGGATACAAAAAAAAGTTCGTCCTCAAATAACAAATAGGTTTCGTTCCGCCTGCTGAATCGGGGCTATGATGTGAATTTTCGCAAATTCGTATCTCCTCAAGGTGCCCTGAGGGAGATCGCCTGAGGGAGATCGTTGAAGAGTGGCATGCCTGTAGGCTGCAAAAAAGTTTCATGTGATTTTTCGGCACAGTCCGAAGGGCACCGATCTTTTACGCACCTTCTCGATCCTCATGGGATTGGTGCTGCTATGATGGGATTTGAGAGGTCGGAGACGAGCTGAAGATGGCTTTTTTTTTGGGCATCTCAGCAGATTCAGGTCCGATCGGATCAGGGCAGGACCCTGATCAGATCACACCATCGGTTCCGAAGAATGCCTGCCCGGCTAAAAAAACGCCTCTGCGAACGATATGCAGCCGGGCAATTCGATGATATCTTCGATGCTTGCGCGCCACAAGCTCCCTGCAGGCGATTCCCTCATGCCTTCTTCTTATTTCTCCGGTAGATATAGCCCCCGGAAAGGGCAATCACAGCCAGTACTGCCAGTGCCGGGATCAGCATGGAACGCTGGGCTGGGTAAACCGTCACCGGTATCTTCATGCTCTCTGAGATTATCGTATCTCCACGGACATCGGTGTACTTGATCTCGCTATTGATCCCATACTCTTTTGGGGTGGCGTCTGTGTCCACATCCACCCTGAAGACGACCTTTTTGGCCTCTCCGGGTTTGAGCTCTCCCAGGTAGGCCTGGTCGTCGGTGGAGGTGAAGGGCTTGAAGATGCTCAAGCGTGCGATTCCATCCTGCACCGGATCCTCTCCGATGTTCTGGTAAATAACCTCGATCTGGCCCTTCTTCTGTCCGACAGAGAGCCGGCTCTCCACATCTGTGATCTGGAAATCGGCTTTTCTCTTTACGATGATGGGAATGGCGACGGTCTCATTCTTCTTCTGATACCAGTAGGAGGTGCGGAACCCCACCAGGCTGTTGGTCTCCCTGTTAAAGCTGCTGGCATCGACCTCCACATTATACTGGTAATCGTATCTCAGATCCAGTGTGAGGTTGTACCGGCCGGCCGGGGCGTGCTTGGCGATCTTGATCGAGAACTTGATGGGATTGGCGGTCTTCGCGCCGGACTTCAAAGCCTCTACAACCTGATCACCTGACTGTACTTCGATCTGGTCGTTATCCGAGTTCAGGGTAGCCTTTATGCCTATGGCAGTGGTCTTCGCCTGCTCCAGCTTCTGCTCCTCGCCTGCCAGTGCCTGGTCAAGTGCCCCATCTGGCGTCTTATCCTTCTTAAAGCCCATAAAACGGCCATAGTTTATCAGGTCAAGGTACAGGGTGACAGTGTCGCCCCGGTCGAACTCGTTGGTTCCGGTCACGGTAGCGGTCAGGCTTGGCGATCCCTCCATGGTCCAGAAGTTATCGCCAGAGACCAGCGGTATGTAATTGTCCTGGGACGATGCCAGAGATATAAGGGCGATTAAGCCCAGAACAGCCAATCTTGCTTTCATCTTGAGTGCTCCTTTGAAAGACAGCCTTCTATCTTATCGGATCATGAGTGCGAAATATCTTCTATTATGACGCTTTTCCTATGCGTTGAGACCTTGTTCTTGCAGTCATCTAACGGCTCTGCCCCCTCTCTGAGATGCCAAAGTAGCTTGCTGTCGTCGGCAAGCAGCCATTTTGATCTCCCTTGCTGTCACAAGTACCTTCTGGCCCAGCTGCTGTATCCTTGTCCGCTCCTTCTCCATCCCAAGCAGAAGAACCGGAAAAACGGTAAACGTGGTGGCCAGCGCGAAAATCACGGCCAGGACGGTCAGTATTCCGAAGTTGCTTGTAATGAGGAACGGCGAGGCCATAAGCGCCGCAAATCCGAAGACGGTGGTGAGCCCGGAGGCCATAAGGGCAGCTCCTATGCTCTTCGATGTCGCGGCTATTGCCAGCCCCTCATCTCCCAGACGGTCAAGCTCTTCATAGAATCGTTCCATCATGAGTATCGAGTACTCCGATCCAACCCCGAGGATCAGCGCTCCCAGGGTGGCGGTAAGAGGAGTGTAGCTCATGCCGGCCACGTACATGACGCCTCCCATCCAGCCGATGACCACCATCATTGGCAGCACCGGCACCAGGGCTTTTATCAGGTCACGATAGACTGCCAGAAGTATCAGGAAGATCAATAAAAGGCCAATCAGGGTCATCTCGGTCCGCCCGGTGGTCAGGGCATCGATCACGGTGGTCATCACCACCAGGTCGCCTGTGATGGTTATGGACATGCCTGGATGTGGTCCAAACCAGATGCCGTCCTTTTTCACCTCCACCAGCAGCCGGTCGATCCCCTCCTCTCCCAGGTCTCGTACGGCCTGGCCTATGTTCAGGTCGATGAGAGCTGTGTCGTGTCCGTCTATGTACTTGTCGCGCTGAGCAGGCGGCAGAGAGTCGAGAACCTCCTTAATTCCGGCAGGTGTTTCCGGAATGAAACCCCCGTTTGCAGCCCTGACCATTGTGGCAATGCTGGTGGTATCGTATATCTGCTGGCGTGAGCTCTTCAGGTAGGAGCCGAACTCGTCCACCCATCTCATGGCTTTGGGGTCGGTCATATCCGCACCCTGAACCACGATATTGATCTCGTCACTGCCCCCGAAAATGTCGTTCAGATGCCGAAACTCGACGAGGGGGGGCAGGTCCTGAGGGATATAGTTCTTGAAGTCCGTATCCACGGGGACCTGCGTGTCGGCATAGGTCCCGGCCAGAGAGAGTACCAGAGCCAAAACCAGGATGGCTCTTTGCCTCTTCAGGGAAATCTGTACTGCCCTGTTGACCATCTCACCGACAAAGCTGGAATTTGCCGTCTCGTCTTGTCCGCCCTCTTCATCCCTCTCAGACCGGCGTTGAGGGTCTCGGAGGCTGCGTCGCCTCTCCGCCAGGTACAGCAAGGATATCTCGACAAACAGGCCTGAGAGATAGCACATGATGAGGCCGATCAGACACAGCAGGCCGAACTGCTGGATCATTGGCACGGTGGACGAAAACAGGGAGAAGAATCCGGCTGCCGTTATCAGGAGGGCGATTAGCACTGCCGGCGCCGTATGGGATACGGTCTGGACGACTGCGTCCAGCATGGTCCCCCCCCGGCTGAACTCCTCCTCGATACGGCTGTGGAACTGGATTGCGTAATCTATTCCTATTCCAATCAGTATTGGAAAAGCGGATACAGAGATCATCGTCATCGGGATATGGGCGAGCCCCATGATCCCAAATGTCCAGATGATGCCCAAAAAGACGGTGGGCAGGGGCAGGATAGGCCAGTTGACGTGCCTGAAGACCAATAGCAGAGCCAGGATCATCAGCAAGCCGGCCAGACCCATCAGGATGCCGTTGCTGGTTGCCATCTCAGTCTTTATTGCCAATCCAAGCGCGGCATCGCCCGTTACTATTACCTCGATTCCGGGCGGAAAGCTGGCGATCTCGGCCACCTTCTCAGTCTCCTGGAGCAGCACCTCCCCTTCTCGCTCAGTGAGGGTCAGCGGGGTCTCGATAGCCACTATCGTATGCCGCTTATCAGGAAGTATAAAGGAAAGGGCTGGGCCATGGTCCTCAAGATAGCGATCGATGCTGGCCTGGTCATCCGGTATTCCGCGGATGCCGGAGGCATTTTCCTCAGCTCGGGCCACTATCTGGGAGATTCCATCAACGCCCAGGACGCTTGGAGCTTCTTCCATCCTTTGGATGAGGCGGTCCATTGCCTTCAATACGGATGGTGTTGTTACGTCGTCCCCTTCGATGATCACCATCAAAGACTGGGTACCGAATTTCTCCATGAACAGGTGATCGTACTTCTGGTATAGGTCTGAGTCCTTGCCCACGAAGTTCTCGGTTTGCATCCCCTGCATCTCTATGAACTGAGCATAGTGAATTGATGCAGCAGTAAGAAGAACCGCCGCGGCTATGATCAGAAGCGGATGCCTCTCAATCCAGATCCCAAACCTATTCTTCCCGCCTATGACCATCACCTATCCAGTTCTATTTTCAGACATCCCCTCGGGATCCATCTGAGATTTCCCGGATTTTCCGGCCGCCTCTGGGAGGCTCAATATCTCACCACCTCGATATACTTAAACATGATTTTCCCGTGTCCCCCCCAAGGTCTCCTCTTCTCAGCACCCTCGTATCTGTGGCTGTGAAGCTCCCATCTGAAAATCTTCCCAGGATTCTGCGCTGCTAAGGGGGAACGCCCGGGTCGTCCATTTAATTCTGTATTTACCGAACGTACTGGTTTTACGAAAGATATTTAAAACTTATGGTGTATGTAGGATGTGATGAGGGATCACGAGGTCTTTGCTGAGGAGCAGGTTAGGGAATATATGATAAATGCATGCGTGCAATCGGCTCGCATTGCTGGGTATAGCGATGCAGTGGGTGTCCTGCGAGGTGTTATCATGCTTGCCCTCGAACCGATATCCATGGACGATCTTGTGGAGACCACAGGCTACAGCAAGTCCACCATAAGCTCCAACATGAACCTTCTTGAGACGCTGGGCCTGGTCATGAGGATTGTGACTCCCGGGGATAAGAAGTATCGATATCTGCCGGTTACCGATGCTGATACTCTGAGACGGGCCATAATGAACCGGGTCAAGGTGGAGATCCATCTCCTGTTACAGGCTCTGGAGATCTCTGAGAAGACCCTGGTCGATGCGAATTTCCCAGAGCTTGAGGCACTGCAAGATAGAATCGTTCGCATGGAAACCTTCTACCGAAAAGCAGAACAGGCCATAGACCTAATGGAGCGTTACGACACGGATCAACTTATTGCCCTTTTGAAAGGCAGTTGTAACGACTGAGGAATCCGCATTCCTCTCAGCGGCTTTTCCGGCAAAGCCGATGGATCGCCATACTGATCCTAAAAAGTTTTCACGAGGCTTGCAGCGGAATTGGCGGCGCGTTTGTCTTTAGGACGAACTCATGGCTAATCCCCGCCAATTCATTGGCGGGATACGGCCCGTATCTACGACCGTAAGACTTATTAGGCAATAAAGTCTACATCACAAAGATGCCTAAAGTGTTTCGTTATAGATTGAAGCCAACAAAGATCCAAATTGCCACATTGAACAGGCATCTTGATCTATGCCGGTGGGTCTATAACGAAACACTTGCTTTGCGAAAGAATGCTTGGGAGCAAGAAGACCGATCAATAAGTTACTTTGAGTCCAAGAGTATGCTTCCTATCTGGAAAGATGCAAAGCCAGAGCTTAAAGAAGTTTACTCTCAAGTTCTCCAGGAATCTGTCCAGCGGGTAGACCTAGCTCTCAAAGCCTTTTTCAGAAGGGTCAAAAATGGAGAATTTCCAGGGTATCCTCGTTTCAAGGGCAGAGGCTGGTACGATAGCATCACCTATCCGCAGAGTGGTTTCTCTCTAAA
>Ga0208940_1000681_pt1 | contig 40760 bp, 27 predicted proteins | sample AD_JPNNA6_MetaG_FD_184445 | JGI IMG/M metagenome (GOLD analysis project Ga0208940, IMG submission 184445) | Active sludge microbial communities of municipal wastewater-treating anaerobic digesters from Japan - AD_JPNNA6_MetaG (SPAdes) (version 2) | ecosystem: Engineered > Bioreactor > Anaerobic... | reverse complement strand
TAACGGCGGTAATTGAAAACACGTCGGGGCAGGGAAGTAACCTTGGCTACACCTTTGAGCAAATAAGGTATATTATCGATCACGTTAACGACCAATCGCGTGTTGGGGTTTGCATTGACACATGCCATGCCTTTACGGCCGGGTACGATATATCGACACCCGAAGCTTTTGCCAAAACCTTTAGCCTTTTCGATAGAGTGATTGGTTTTAAATTCCTTAAGGGCATTCACCTAAACGACACCAAAAAAGGGCTAGGCAGTCGTGTAGATCGCCATGAGAACATTGGCGATGGCCTTTTGGGAATTGAGCCTTTCCGGCTCATTATGGCTGACCCACGCTTTAATGGAATCCCCATAATCCTTGAAACACCCGATGAAACCCGCTGGGCGGATGAAATTATGATGCTAAAGAAATTTGCAAATGCTTTGTAGCAATTATCAAGCTAAAAAACTATTTATCTCCCAATAAGTTAATGGCTTACATAAAAAATGCGACATGGATATACAAACCCTTTACCCAGATTTCAGAGGATGCGCTGGTTAACGAGCTTAAGCAGCTGCAGGTAATGGAAATAGATGCCGGAATGGAGATACCCATGCATGGGAATATTGCCTCGCACATTCCTTTGGGAGAAGAAGGAGCGGTTCGTGTTTTTGGACGCGACGATTCAGGGCATGAAGCCGATTTATACGAGGTTAAACCGGGAGTAGCCTGTATGTTTCATTTACATCGGCTATGATTGACACTCCTGCTATAACCTATGCCAAGGCAAAACAAAAATCAAAATTCATTCCTGTTCCTAAAGAACTGTCAAACTTATGGTTTGTTAAGTACCCGTCGTGGCGGCATTACATTATTGGGTTATACCAAAACCGCCTCGATGAACTTATCAGGCAGAATGAAAGGGTTGTGGCACAAAACGAAATGATTGAAATTCAAAAAATCAGATAATCCAGAGCATTAACTATGCCCGAAACATTCAGAAAGCGGTTTTGCCAGTTGAGGGTCAGCTTAAGGAGTTTTTTGCCGACTACTTTACACGTTATATTCCCAAGGATATTGTTTCCGGTGATTTTTACTGGACATACTACCTAAACAACAAGGTATTATATGCCGATGCTACCGGACATAGGTGCCTGGATCTTTTGAGTATATTAGGCATATCGCTTATGAATGAAATCTGCAATAACTTCAGCGGTAACGCCTCGGACTCTTTAAACACCATGCGATACAAAACCAAGATGGCACTTAAGCAAACCAGCTTTGACTCGGGTCCCCGCGACGGGTTCGATATTCAGCTTTGCATTTTCCACACCCGCCAAGGCATTGTTAGTATGCCAGCGCAAACAATAACCTTTTGCTAAGCAGAAATAACCAGATCTTTGAGTTTAATGCCGATAAAATGCCGGTTGGGGTTGCCTTCAAGGAAGAGGAACCGTTTACCAATCACTCTATAAGAGTACAAGATAACGATATATTTTACCTTTTTTCCGATGGGTATAAGAATCAATTTGGAGGACCTGAACAGCAAAACTTTTCAAGAAAAGGTTTTACAACCTGCTTAGCCAGGTAAGCTCAAAACCGCTTGCCAAGCAAAAAGAAATTCTTGAAAACCATTTTAACGAATGGAAGGGCAGCAACACGCAGGTTGATGATGTACTGGTTTTGGGGATAAAAATCAGGGCTAAGGACTAGCATAACTTAGAGCTATACCATTCCATGCTATTACCTATTCACCGATAAAAATTCAACCAACTAAGTTAATAAACATTGCCCTGAAAATTAGATATTGAAAACTACAGATCATCAATTAGTGAAACCTGTTTTTAATTGAAATCACCTTTTTATCATAAATGTTTCTTTAAAATAAAAAAACAACTAAAAGGTTCTACCAATGCTTATACCAATCGGAATAAAGGGGATATCATCGGTTTCGCCTCCTGAAATCGCTTTGATATTAATAAAAAACACCCATGGTTTATCGAATTTTTTAATACCCCATGGGTGTTTGGTATCATGTTAAAATATCCACAACAAGGTTACTCAACATACAAATTTCTATTTTTAGGATACCTTACCGAATAGGTTAAAATGAGCTCCCTGAATTGTCCAGCTGGAATTAAAAGATCCCACTTTACTTCACCATTTTCTGGATTGATAGCTGCGTTTGATTTTTCAAGAACATTTACTTTGATTTCTTCATTTATGGAAACAGGTATCTGATCTAAAACCGTTATGCTTATATCCTGACTTTTATTGTTCTTAATGGTTATCTTCCAGCTGCGGGTTTCCTCTTTACTACTACCAATTAGCTGCTTCTTGGTAAACTCTTTTACCTTTTCACGCTTAACGGATATGGATTTATCAACTCCCAATGAAAGCTGTAGGGTATCGAGAGCTTTACGTGTATCAATAAGGGTTGATCCGGTATAGGTATTTTCAAAGAAAACGTTTGCTTCGCCATCGAGCAGGTTGTACATTTCCCAAGCCGGTATATTTACCCAAAGGTATGCTCCCTTGTCAACCTTTGGAGTGGTTGAATATTTAAACTCGGCAGGAATTTCGTAGGTAAGCAGCTTTACGTCCTGCGATTTATTCTCCGACTCTAACGAGAAGGGTTTTGCCAGTTCAAATTCAACACTTGTAAGCTTTTCAAGGATTCCCGATTCCGTAACCGCTCCACCTGTGATCTTTGGCTTTGGGGCTTCTTTTCTTACTTCGCTTTTTCTACTCCTATCATAATCATCGCTGGCTACCCCATACGCTACAACTGTCACCTCCTCGAGCCTTACCTCATCCTCTTCCATTACTACATTGATAGTATTTGAATTGATGGGTAGTGTACGGGGTTTAAAGCCAACCATGCTAAATGTTAAACTGTTAGCATCGGTCGGGATATTGATGCTATACTTCCCTTCGGTATTGGCAATTGTACCAATTGAGGTCCCGCTAATAACTATGTTGGTGCCTGGCAAAGGGTTCCCGTGAGTATCGGTTACTCGTCCCTGAACTACATTAACAATTTTTCCGTAACGGGGTGGTTGTAAACCGTAGTTCAACAGGTATGGCTTTAATGCAGGAGCAACTCCCGAAACATTGGGTTCAGAGTTGGTAAGCTTAACCTTCACATTTTTCCAATCCTCTTTGGTTTCCTGCCTTATATTTGCCTTATAAACCAGGGTTATTGGACGGTCAAGAACGTTTGCCTTTATATCGTAACGGGGAAACCATCCGGCATTCTTTACTAGGTAGTTAACCACAATGGGTACCTCATTTTTTGGTGAATTCGTTTCTAGCAAAACCTCTATTTCGCCCGTAGGAGTGCTAGGTTTACTGCTAATGACTGAAAGTTGCCTTCGGGTTTCCTCAATTTTTTTTGTGATGTCGTTGTGCTGTTCACTAAGCTCTAGGCTCTTGAAACGTAGTTCCTTGATCCGTGAACCATAAAAGGTTGAGGCATCTTTTAGAGTTTGGACCGATACCGCTTCGTTTTTTCCGCTTATACTTCGGTTATCGTTCAAAAAATTTATCTCCTCGTTAACTACCGCAATACTTGTACTTATGACTTTCTGCTGTGCTTCAAGATCGCTTAGCTTCTTGGTTAGCATTTCTGCCTCCTCATTCTTATCCTTTTTGCTCAGGTAGTTATTTGAATGGTTAATAGATTCAATGGAGACCCCTTCGGGTGTCGTTATGCTTATGGTTTTAAAATCGATAAAGGGCGAAAGGCCTGTGAAACTGATTTTTGTTCGCCCTTCAGGAAGATTAACCTGTGCCTTTCGGGTTATTGAGGCTGCATCGAGGTAAACAACCACATCGGTGATGTTTGAATTAACCTCAACGGCTTTTTGTGCTAAAATGGTATAAGGTAAAACCTGTAGCGCTACCATTAAAATACCTGCTAATCGTTTCATAAATCATTTTTTAATTCAACGTAAGTTAGCAAATTTTATTCCAAAGAGCCAAAAAAATAGGCCATGGATTGTCCATGGCCAATGAGTATGAATTTGAAAGATGCTTTCTGTTACCAACCCAGTACGTAGGCAAAAATTAGCGGTGCCACAATGGTAGCATCGGACTCAATGATAAACTTTGGGGTATCGATATTGAGCTTTCCCCAGGTGATTTTTTCGTTTGGTACCGCACCAGAGTAGGACCCATAACTTGTAGTTGAGTCGCTAATTTGGCAGAAGTAGCTCCAGAAAGGAACTCCGGTACGCCCAAGATCCTGATGTAGCATGGGAACCACACAAATTGGGAAATCGCCTGCAATACCACCACCAATCTGGAAGAAACCAATACCCTCGGTTCCGGCATTGTTGGTGTACCAGTCGGCAAGGAACATCATGTACTCAATACCCGATTTTACAATCGATGGTTTTAGCTCACCGGTAATGCAGTATGAGGCAAAAATGTTACCCATGGTTGAATCCTCCCAGCCCGGCACTACGATAGTTAAATTCTTTTCAGCGGCGGCAATCATCCATGAGTTTTTAGGGTCAATTTGGTAGTATTGCTCAAGCACTCCGCTACGAAGCATTTTGTACATATACTCGTGAGGGAAGTAGCGATCGCCTTTGTCCTGTGCCTCTTTCCAAACATCGAACAGGTGCGATTGCAGCCTGCGGAAGGCTTCCTCCTCTGGGATACAGGTATCGGTAACGCGGTTTAGGCCGTTTTGAAGCAACTCCCACTCCTGCTGTGGGGTAAGATCGCGATAGTGCGGAACGCGCTTGTAGTGGTTGTGAGCAACCAGGTTCATTAAATCCTCCTCAAGGTTTGCACCGGTACACGATATGATTTGCACCTTATCCTGGCGAATCATTTCGGCTAAGCTGATACCTAGCTCAGCGGTGCTCATGGCACCGGCCAGGGTAATCATCATCTTTTTACCGCTCTCCATGTGAACTTTGTAAGCCTTTGCTGCATCAACCAGGGTTGCTGAGTTGAAGTGCAAGTAGTGCTTCTCAATAAACGAGGTTATAGGTTTAATGCTGTCCATTGCTGATAGATTTATTGTTTAATACTTAGCTGATTCTCTATTTAACAGGAATTTTCTCAACCCTACGCGTATGACGGCCATCCTCGAACTTGGCATCAAGAAACGCCTTAACAATTTGCTTTGCCTCGCTTACACTTACAAACCTTGCGGGGATAGCGCAAACATTGGCATCGTTATGCTGGCGGGCAAGGGCTGCAATTTCGGGAATCCAGCATAAAGCCGACCGTACGCCCTGATGCTTATTGGCTGTAATTGATACTCCATTCCCGCTACCGCAAAGCAGAATGCCTAACCGGTAATCGCCCTTTTCAATGGCAGTTGCCAAAGGGTGTGCAAAATCGGGATAGTCCACACGGTCCTCACTGTGTGTTCCAAAATCCCAAACACTATAACCTAACTCTGCAAGGTATTTCTTCAACTCCTCCTTGGTTGCGTACCCTGCATGGTCCGATGCTATGGCAAGCGTTGGTTTACTCATATGATCAAAAGATTCAAAATTCAAAATTCACGATTTAAGATTCAATCAAATTATAAATTCTGATTCCTAAATTCTGAATTCTCATCTAATAATTACCTTTGCAAAGATAGCTTGTTTTTATGGTTTACACACAAACATTTAGCTTTGCTTAAGCAATCAATAAAATGGCTGGGATTTACGTACATATTCCGTTTTGTAAGAAAAAATGCAGCTACTGCGACTTTTACTCGGTGGGCGAAGCTAAAATGGATAACCATTTTACCGATTTTGTTCTTAAAGAGCTCAGTCTTAGGAACCTTTTAATAGCAGACAGAATAGTAAAAACCATTTACTTTGGTGGTGGCACACCATCGCTATTGCCTACTGGCAATATCAAGAGAATAATTTCCGGTTTAAGTGATTATTTTGTAGTTAACCCCAATGCAGAAATTACCATTGAGGTAAACCCCGACGATGTTACTCTTGAGCTGGCTGAGCAATACCAAGCCATTGGTATTAATAGAGTAAGCATTGGCGTTCAATCGTTTAATAACGATGAGTTGATTTTTCTTGGCCGACGACATGATGTTAGTAAAACAGTTGAGGCTATTCGTACTTTCACGAAAGCGGGTATCGCAAACATCAGCATCGATTTAATTTATGGGCTACCCCATTCAACGTTGAAAAGTTGGGAACACTCGTTAAATGTGGCATTTGGGTTAGATATTCAGCACCTATCGTGCTACCACCTTACCTACGAGGAGGGAACCCCGCTTACCCGAAGGGTAGCCAAGGGAACTGTAATTCCCCTTGATGAAGAGCTGAGCAAGGCCCAGTTCGATTTGCTATGTGAGATGTCCAAGAATAATGGTTTCATTCACTACGAAATATCGAACCTGGCAAAACCGGGCTATATCTCAAAACACAACAGCGGTTACTGGTTGGGCGAAGAATACCTTGGCTTAGGCCCTTCGGCACACTCATTTAACAGGTCAATGCGATGGTGGAATCCATCGTCAATTTCCCAATGGGAAAAGGAAGTTGACTCAGGCAATTTTACAAAAAACATGGAAACAATTGATGAGGTTACTCGTTTTAATGAGCTCTTGATTACTCGCCTACGCACAACATGGGGTGTAAACCTTAACGAGGTTGCGAATACTTTCTCAATCGAAATATACAACCATCTTCGCAATAAAATCATACCTTTTATTGAGTCAGGTAAAATGGTTATGGAAAACAACACCCTTAAAATTCCGCCTAATCATTACTTTGTAAGCGATTCTTTTGTTTGTGAATTACTTATGGTATAAATTAATATCCTTAATTTGGAATAATTATTGCAACCATTGAATTGATATATTCGTTTTACTACATTGCGGGATTATTTAAAATTTTGATCTGATGAAAAAAATTTTAGCTTTTATCTTTCTTTCATTTTCCCTAACAGCAAATTCGCAGCCAAAAAAAATTAAGCTGCAAGCCGATGATATTCAAATCGGTAAGGACTACCATGAAAAATTTTATGCCACTTCGCAAAAAAGTTATCGGTTAAAGTTAAAAATTGATGCCCTGGAGTGGGATAAACAGCAAGCTAAGACAGGGGAAACCTTTACAAAGCTCTGGTTCAAAAATTCATTGCCCGATGGTAACATTGGTGAGCCCGAAATACCAGTTGTAAAGAAATTGATTTGTATTCCGCTTGGCGCTTCAGTTTCGGCAAGGGTAAGCAAATTCAAGATGGACGAAGTTCAACTTTCAGCCAAAGGTATTCAATACCCACTATTGCCGGTACAGCCATCGGCACGCAAGGATCAGGATACGCTTCAATTACCATTTCACCTTAAGCCCGAAGCTTATCGCAAGTCAACCTTCCAAAGTGTAAAGCCCGAGGTTTTGGTTGAGGTTATGGGGAACCTCAGGGGATACACCATTGCCCGGTTAACCGTTCGGCCGGTTGAGTATAACCCAGCTCATCAAAAAATCAGGGTTTTCAGCGATGTTGAGGTTGATGTTGATATTCAAGAAGCCGATACAAAAAGCGCTTCAAAAACCAACCCCTACTATTCGCCATACTTCGACGTTGTATATAAATCGATGCTAAATGCAGGCGGAGCAACCTACGATGAACACCCCGATTTAACGCGATACCCGGTAAGCATGCTTATTGTATCGCACCGAATGTTTGAAACAGCATTGCAACCCTTTGTGGAGTGGAAAACCCAAAAGGGTTTTAGCGTAACCGTGAAGTACACCGATGAGATTGGAGCAACCTCCGATGCCATTAAAACCTACATACAGGGTGTTTATAACTCGGCTACCCCTGAAAATCCGGCACCAACTTTTTTGGTAATTGTGGGCGATGTGGAGCAGGTTCCTGCTTCGGCAACCGGCTCACAATCGGGCAAGCTAACCGACCTTTACTACGCCAGTGTTGATGGCGATATGTTCCCGGAGATGTACTACGGACGCCTGTCGGCCACCAGCAAGGCTGAACTTACGGCCATTATCAACAAGATTCTTTACTACGAAAGGTTCCAGTTTGCCGATGCTTCATACCTGAACAATTCCACTTTGATAGCAGGTGCCGATGCATCCTGGAACCCGGCAATAGCACAGCCCACCATAAAGTACGCAACTGCAACCCATTTCAAACCCTCAAATGGATGGAGTAATATTTACGAGTATGGGATTACAAATGATCCAAATAATCCCTCTGCATCATCGGGCTATACAGGGTGTTACGATCCTGAAAGGATTGCCGTGGGGTTCATAAACTACACTGCTCACTGTAACGAAACCGACTGGCAGGATCCAGCGCTTACCATAAGCGCAGTAGAGGCATTCATCAACAACCAGCAATACCCGTTTGTTATTGCAAATTGTTGCCTGTCGGGTAATTTTGGTCACTCTGAGTCGGTTGGCGAGGCATGGCTCCGTAAAGCGAATGGTGGCGCTGTAACCTACATTGGTTCATCACCCAACAGCTACTGGAAGGAGGATATGTACTGGGCGGTTGGTGCTTTCCCCATGAGCGGCGATAACAATGGGTACGTTCCCAGCTTTGAGGAATCCACTACCGGTGGATACGATGCTCCTTTTGTGAGCGCATACACCACCGCTGGAGCGATAATGTTTTGCGGTAACCTTGCCGTTACCCAAGCTGAACTAAACGACTACTCCCGCCAAATCAACTCGACCTACTACTGGGAAGCCTACAACATTCTTGGCGATCCATCCCTTATGCCTTACTTCAAAATCCCCGAGGCAAACTCGATAACGTTCCCTGCAACCACTGCCGTTGGTGTAAGTTCTGTAAGCATTGGAGCCAAGGCACAAACCTATGTATCGTTGTCCAGAAATGGCCAAATCATTGATACCAAATACTATCCAACCGACGACTTGCTCGATTTTGACATACCTGGGCAAGCTGAACCCGGAAAAATAGTTTTAACCGCCACCCGACCCCAAACTCAACCCTTTATAGATACCATTCATGTTTTTGTTGCCGAAAACGCCTACTTAACCCTCGCATCGACCACAATTGATGATTCCGAAGGGAATAACAATGCCACTGCCGATTACGGTGAGACCATCAAGGTAAACCTACTGGTCAAGAACGTGGGCAAAACAAATGCAACAAGTATTGGTGCAAAAATTACCGCAAGCACTGGACTAATTGAGCTGACTTCAGCCGACTCAATAGGCATTGGAAATATTGATGCCGAATCGGAAAAATGGATTAATTCGGCCTTTACCTTCAGCATCGCAACCAATATCGACGATAAGTACTCACAGGTTTTCCCAATAATCTTTACATCAACCGAGAGATCGTGGACATCGAATTTAAGAATTACAGCAGCCGCACCAAAAATGGTTTTCAACGGATACACTGTAGTTGACACCCTAATGGGCAACTCAAATTCCCAGTTTGACCGAAACGAAGTGGTTGACCTAAAATTTGAATTTCAGAACAAAGGCGGTTCAGCCATTCCCGATTTCTCGGCACAGGCAACCATTCCCGATTCACTCCTCAACGCGGTAAGTGTCAACTTTGAACCCATCTCAAACCGAACCATTCAGCCTAACGAAAAAGCAATTCTTACCCTGCGGGTAAGCACATCACCAAACCTAATCCACGATACAATCCCCATTGACATAGACTATAGCTCCGTTAGCTACAGCAATGCCTCGGATCAGTTTACCAGCAAGGTACCAGTCTTACTTTTTGGAACTACCAAAATGACTAATGGTACCGTTAAAACCTGTGGGACTATTTTTACTGACACCGGTGGCGAGACCGCCAACTACAATAACGGCGAGAACTATACACTAACTTTTGAAACCCTTAGCGATATTCAGCGATATAGTGTTGAGTTTATATCGTTCAAAACCGAATTGGGATACGATTACCTCCACATTTACGATGGGGCTGGTATAACCTCAAATGCCATTACTGGCAGCCCGTTTAATGGCAATACCGGCCCCGCTCCCTTTTTTACAAGCGGAAACAGTGTTACATTCCGTTTCACATCCGATGGCTCAACAACGGCCTCAGGGTGGAAGGCAAAGCTAGAGTGTATTACTCCACAACAATTGCCCAAGTGTATTGAAAACCCAAAACCCGGGAATAATGAGCTTAATGTTGAATATAATCGGTTATCGTGGAGGACCACCTCCGATGCCCTTTTCTACGATGTTTACATAGGAACCAACCCCGATTCTTTAGTTCTACTAAAAAGGGTTACCGAGGCATATGTTGATATTCCGCTTATGCCGCAAACTAATTACTACTGGCGTGTAATGCCCGGCAACCATTTGGGTTTATGTGATAAACCCTGCGAGGTATGGAATTTTACTACAGCTTCAGTAATTGGACAGGTTTTAATGACCAACTCTACCGTTGAAGTGGACAGCCTATGGTTCTACGACTCTGGCGGACCTACCTCAAATTATGGTAATAACGAGAATTACACAATTACCTTCAAGCCAAGAAATAACGGTCAAAAGGTAAAGGTTCAATTCATGGAGTTTGATGTGGAGTCGCACTCAACCTGTAGCTATGATTATATGATTGTGTATGATGGTCCCAGCACACAAAGTCCTGAACTTGGTAAATACTGTGGGGATAATATGCCACCAGCATATACTTCGACGAGCGCAAACGGCGAGCTGACATTCAAGTTTGTCTCCGATTTGAACACGGTTGGAACAGGATGGAAGGCAAAGATTACTACTACAGGTAGTATTACCACTTATCCAGTAACTTTCAATGTTAAAAACAATGGTAGTGCAATACCTTGCGCAGCAGTAAGTACTGCAGATGGAATTAAATTTACATCGAGTTCGGGTTCGGTTAATTTCAGTCTACCTAACGGAACATACAGCTACACAGTAAGAGCCAATGGTTATGAACCAGTTTTGGGTTCCACCCAAATTGCCGGCTCCGCTAAAACAATTGATGTTAATTTGACCAAACACGATACCATTCAACTACTGGTGCGTTCTGCCCTTGACCTTGCCGCCATACCGCTAGCCAAAATACTGGTTAACAACCAAACCTACTACACATCGAACCTTGGGATGGCAACCATTTATATCCCTGCTGGGGATTATACGTTTAACCTCACCGCTGATGGTTACTATGCAAAGGATACAATCATAACGGTTCAAGCAGGTGGTGGTAACCACAATATTAACCTTTTGCCGGTTAGCTACAATGTACAGTTTACTATCTCCGATATAAACGGGAACAAAATTCCTAATGCCAAGGTATTTGTTGATACCCTTTTAGGCGAAACCAATAGCGAAGGATTAGCCTCATTCACCGTAAGCAGAGGATTAAAAACCGTAAGCATTCAAAAGGAGGGTTTTGTTAGTACCGATTTTTGGATGGAACTAAGTTCCGATAGCTCTGTAAATGTTTTCCTGACCCCCGTTTACGGCGATGTTCATCAGGTTATGTTTAGTATAACAGGAACCGGGCCAAAAGGAACATGGCCGCTGGATAACGCCTTTGTTAAAATCTATAACGGTACCCAGCTTTACCATCAAGGTAAAACACATAATGGTGTTGCAACACTTTACCTGCCCAATGGAAACTACTCATACGAGGTGAGCCTGGAAGGGTATCAAGGCACTGAACAGACTGAATTCACAGTAAACAGCAACCCCATCGAAATTCCAGTTCTGCTAAACCAGCTAACCTATAGCATCACCTTTGATGTGCAAAGCGGGGGTAGCCCTGTTGCCAATGCAACCGTAAAAATTAACGGCTATTCCGACCAGCTTACCGACGCCAATGGCTTAGCTACCTTTAACCAAGTAGGATACGAAAAGGGGTTACAGTTTAGCGTATTACACCCCAACTACTACACCATTTCCGGAACCTTAGATGCTACAAAGTCAGAAACCATAAGCGTAAACCTCACCCCAACCTCAACCGATATTGTTGACCCCGACAAGAACTTATCAATGTACCCCAATCCGGCAACAAGCCACATCAGGATTGAGGCAAATGAGACAATTGAATCCGTATCCATAGTTTCAATAAACGGAACATTAATGCATTGGGAACAAGTCAACAATAGCAGGCACACCATCAACCTAAACTTGCCAACAGGAGTTTACGTGGTAAGGTTTACAATGAGTAACGGTAGGTTATACTATAGAAAGCTAATGGTACACTAACCATATCAACCAACATTGTTAATAAGTATGGGCATAAAAACATGCCCATTTCTTTTTATATGACCGAAATATTTTTACATTTGGCACAAATCAATGTGTTTAGTAAGTGTTAAGGTTTTTCAGGTTTTTCTCGTTACACAAATTTGCTCTGGCATTATCATTGGTTGCCATAACCACGCTATCGGTTGTGGTTTGGCAATTAGCCCAAAATATCGACCGGCAGAACATTCAAACAATCAGTGCCGACCTTCGGTCAGCAAACAACGATGTAATCAGGGATATTGAGCGTAGTTTCTGGGACATTAAGTTAGCCGATTACCAAAACGACGATGATAACGAAATTATTTTTGGGAAGAACATTAACCTGGAGGAATCATCCCTTTTCAACCTGGACAATAACAAGCTTTTTGGCACCAATGTGCTTTTACTCCATAACAACAGGTTTTACGCTAAGGCGCTTTTCAAAACTAGTACCCACGAATTTGAGTACTGGTATCCAATTGCTAGAACTTTTAACCTTTACAACGCCTTAACCGGGAACCGGTTAGCAATTCTAACTGATAATGAAAATACCCTCCTTAGCCAGCCATTAACCCTTGCCCGAGCAAAAAACCTAACAGGCGATAAAACGGCTTTAATAGCAGCCGAAGGAGTTAAAAGCAATAGCTGGGTTTTACTTGTTTTACCATTGCTGCTGTTGGTTGTGGCTACAGCTGTAATTTACTCACTATTAAAAAGGTCGAACTGTCGCTTTTCAGGTACTAATTCCTCCGGTAAAACAGTACATAATAATGCCCGCGAAGTGCTAGCGCAAATTAACCTAAAATCGGCACTTAACAACTCAAACGTTGCGCTTAGGGTTATTGATACCAACTTTAGGGTGATATTCCAGAACCAGGAGTACGAAAAGCTAACCTCGGTTACGCTCAGTAAACCAAACCATCCATTATGCCACGAATCGTTCGGAAGCATATATTGTCACACTGACGAGTGCCCCGTCAGGAGTATCCTAAATGGAGCCAAAGAGGTTAAACGCGAGGAGACAAGATTCCTACCTACAGGCAAAAAAATTCTAGTAGAGCTGCATGCCTACCCGTTAAAGGATGATTATGGCAACACCGTTGCGGTTGCCGAGGAGATTAAAGATATCACCGGAGTTCACTATACTGAGGAAATACTCCGACAAACCGAGAATCAGTTTACCGTATTTATCGACTCCTTACCCTTTGGGGTATTCATTGAGGATGGACTTACCCACGAAATTGTTTACCAAAACTTTTACCTCAAGCAGCTTACCTGTAATACCGGTTTCAAGGAGTTCATCAAGGGGGCTGAGATAATTGGCGTGGATGCCGATAACAATGTTACTGAGTTCCAGCTCATGGACTCCTCCGGAATAATGCGGTATTTCAATCTCCATCAGTTCAAATTCCTTGGCGTAAACAACAGTTTAAAGATAGGTGGACTGTTTGTTGATAATACCCGCAAAAAAGAGATTGAGCATTACCGCGATGTGCTATCCAAGGCAATTGAGTTTACTCCGGTTAGTATTGCCATCCTATCGCCCTACTTTGAGTTTGAGTTCATCAATCCGAACTTTACTGAGATTACCGGCTTAACCATAGAGAACCTTTTTAGCAAAAGCATTTCCGATATCAACCTGGAATATAATGGCGGCAAGCATATTCAAAAGGCACTCGACTCCGTTAGGGCTGGTAAAACCTGGCAGGGTGAGCTACAGCTAAATGGCAAGAATAGGGAGCGGATTTGGGTAAGCGCCTCGTTTACCCCGGTAATGTTTGAATCGAAACTTCAGCATATCCTTGTAATACTTGAGAATATTACTCGCCGTAAGGAATACGAAAAGGAACTTATACTTGCCAAAAACAAGGCTGAGGAATCGGATAGGATTAAAACCACATTCCTGAACAACATCTCGCACGAGATCAGAACGCCGCTTAACGCCATTATTGGATTCTCATCGGTTTTAACTGACCCATACCTGGGTCAATTTGAGCGTAGCGGCTTTTCCGATTTAATTTACAAGAACTCACAGGAACTACTTCAAATCATTGAGAACCTGCTGGAAATATCGCAGATTGAAGCTGGCGAAATCAAGATAAGCAAGACCGAGTTCTCCGTTAATGCCCTGATGAACGAGATATACAGCACGTTTGAGGAGCAGGAAAGAGGAAGCTCGCGTATTAAGCTGAGCCTGCGTAAGGAAATTTTCCAGGACGACCTAGTTGTGCTTAGCGATCCGTCCCGAATAAAACAGGTTTTAAAGCACCTGCTTTCAAACTCGTTCAAGTTTACCACCAATGGTTTTGTTGAGTTTGGTTACAGACTTAAGGATGAGAATAACCTCTTATTCTACGTTGTTGATAGCGGCATTGGCATTGAACCCGACAAAATGGATTTGATTTTTAATCCCTTCCGCCAGGCCGATAGCTCAAGCACCCGCAGGCATGGTGGGCTGGGTTTAGGCCTTGCCATATCCAAGCATGTGGTGGAAAAGATGGGCGGGAAGATATGGATTAACAGCACGCCCGGCTCGGGAACAAGCGTATTCTTCTCCATTCCCTTTATCCCGGTTAAACTTAAGTTTGAAAACGCAAATACTGGAAACGGGTTAAAGGAGTTTAACTGGGACGGCAAAACCATTCTGATAGCCGACGATATTGATGCCAACTTTGTATTCTTTAAGGCAGCCCTACAGAAAACAAAAGCCAACCTGATTTGGGCGCGTAACGGCCTTGAGGCCCTAAATTACGTTCGCAATGGCGAGCCCGTTAACCTAATACTGATGGACCTGGTAATGCCCGAGATGGATGGCTTTGAGGCAACCCGTATCATAAAATCAATAAACCAAAAACTACCGGTTGTAGGCCAAACCGCCTACCCTGAAACCATATCGAGCAATAAGCTTGCCGAGTGTGGCTTTGATACCGTTCTGGAAAAACCCATACGCACCAACCAAATGCTTATGGAAATTGATAGGTTTTTGGTGAACTAATAGTGATGGGGCGGAATGATTCGGAATGGTAGAATGAAAGTGAATTAGAGCACGTTAAACCGAAATGGGGATACGAAACATTTTTAGTGAAAATTCATCAATTGACGAATCTCAGTTCAATATTATCATAAGTAATAAGTTGCATTGATTGTCTAAATCTACCTTGCTTTCATTACGGCTTTAAACTACCTGGATCCCAAAACATTAAATTTCGTTTCGTTCTATTTTGGAATTCCCCCTGAATCATTCAAATGCTAAACACGAAAACAGTTGAGTCCCCAACGCTGGAACTCATAAAATCACTTCTGGCTAAGCCCTATCTAAAAAATTTCTAACTTGTAGGAGGCACCGCCTTGGCCCTTATGTATGACCATCGTAGGTCGTTTGACATAGATTTGTTTACAAATACCGATTTTGATGCATACAGGTTGTTCGAACAGGTGCAGCATGATTTTTCATTTCAAGTGAACTTCACCGCTCAGAATACAATTAGGGGTAGTATAAATTCAATCAAAGTGGATTTAATTGCCTACAACCCCCATTTATTCCCAATAGTGCAGCAGGAAGGGATTCGCTTGCTGGGCAGGGTCATACATTGCACCCGATAAACCTACCTCCAGCGGAACGTAACAACCTCGCGTCCATCCATTTGGTAGGCGAACTGCCTGCCGCTACACTTCACTGTTACGCCTGCAGGCTGACTGGACGTATTCACCGCGATAAGCACCTTTGAGCCATCGGGGTTCAGGAAGGCCACGTTGGATACCGATTGCCCGTTGGATACCAGTCGCACCGCTCCGGGTGCCACAAACTTGCCGAAATGCCCCAGGGCGTAGTACTCGGCATTCCTTTTAACAGCTCCGTTGGAGGCCACCTGCACAACCCCCCAGCAGTTTGAGCATCCGTTGTTTTTGGGGCCATCGTTTTCATCAAGAGCAAGATTCCACAGCAGAACGGTTTTACTCCAGCACCGCATAGCTTTCACCATAAGGGTTTCGGAGTACCAAAGCAGGTTGTCGCCAAAGTTTGGTGCCCATCCCCCGCCCGACTGCTCGGTGAAGTAAATGTTTTTATCGGGATGAGCATCGTGAACTGAGCAAAGGGCTTCAATTTCGCCTTTATACAGGTGAAAACCCGACCCATCAACATACCTGCGCGTTACGCTATCGTTCAGGATGCTAATGGGATACTGCGGGGAATCACAGTTATGGTCGAACAGAATTATCCTGGTTTTCAGGTCATTCTGTGCCATCCGGGGTCCCAGGTAGTCGCGTATGAACTCGTTCTGCTCCTGCGCGCTCATCAGCATGCAGGGATAGGTGGCTGTGCCAAACTCTGGCTCATTTTGAACGGTTATCCCGTAAATGGGAATCCCCAGCTCCTGCATGGTCTTGATGTACTTTACCAGGTAGCCGGCATAAACGCCATAGTACTGCCTTAGAAGGCTTCCGCCTACCATGCTGTTGGATGTTTTCATCCACGCAGGTGGGCTCCAGGGCGAGGCAATAATGGTAATGTCAGGGTTTACTGCCAATATTTCCCTCATCATGGGTACAACCTCACCCATATCCATGTCCAGGCTGAAGTTTGAAAGTGAGGTGTCGGGCGTTTCGCTGTAGCTATGGTTTCCCTGCGAAAAGTCGGATGACCCGATGGTTAACCTAACCACGTTTATGCCTATACCCTCAGGAGTAAACAACTCGCGGAAAAGCTGCAGACGGGCTTCAGGAGTAAGGTAATTCTTAAAAACGTAGGCCGACGACCAGGTAAGAGCGGCACCTACGCCATTAACCTTCTGGCACAGCTGGTTGGTATCAACATCAATAACCTCACCTACTTGGTCGTTTGAAAAGTTAATGCCGGGTTGCTGCTCCAGAAGCATGGATGAGTCGGCTTTTGAAACCCATACCTCAACCCTATCTTTTGGGGAGCTACATGCCATCATGGCAATTGCAACCAGCATGATGGTAAAATTCGAGTGTAGTTTCATGATACTAATTTTTTAGTAAGTTAAACGGTAAAAAAATAAAGATAATTCTTTAAATCAGTAAAGCAGGACAAAATTTTTTCCTTTATTTTCACCTGCTACGATGAAAATTCGTTCATTTTGCGGTGCAAAGGATCGGAGCTGCTCCCTGGAGAGGCTGATACTTGCATCGCCAATTTTTACCTATCCTATACACCCATGGCTAAAGCCCGGGGCTATCCAGACTTCGCCCCTTCGGGGCTTTAAATACATCCCTAAAAGCAAGCCTTTAATCCGCCAGTAGGCGGACAAGTTTTGAATCTGATCTTTATTCTTTATCTTTTAACCTTAAACCTTGAACCTTTATCCTTTAACCTTTAACCTTTACTTCACCTTACCTCCACATGAAAGTAACGAGCGATTCGGGCTGGACGGTAAAGGTGAACTTATTGTTTCCACACCTTACGGCAAGCTGTTTCCCGGTGCTGGAAAAATTCATGGCAACTACAACCTTTGAACCATCGGGATTTTGAGCAGCAACATACCTGAAGTCTGCCAGCTGAGACACATCACCAACAGCTGTTGTACCCACCATATAGGCATTAGGCCTTATTGCCTTTGAAAAATGGGCCAAAGCGTAGTACTCGTTGAACCGAGTAAGACTTCCATCGGAGTTAAGGGTAATAACCCCACGGCAGTTGGAGCACCCGCCCTGAATAAATGGCCCCCAGTGGTCGTCGAGCATCAGATTCCAAAGAAGCACGTTCTTTGAAAAGCACGAAAGGGTACCCATGAACACATTTTCAACGGTCCACTTCAGGTTGTCGCCAAAATTTGTTGCCCATCCGCCGCCCGAGATCTCGGTAAAGTATAAACCTTTTTCGGGAAACTGGTTGTGAACGGTGAGCATTGCGGAGTAATCGCCCCCATACCCGTGGAATGCTGAACCGGCAATGTATGGGTAAGCAACAGGATCGGAAAGAATGCTTATGGGGTAGTCGGGCATATCCCAGTTATGGTCCCAAATAAGTATTTTGGTCGAAATACCCTCTGCAGCAAATTTAGGCCCAAGAAAATTCCGGATAAAGGTAAGCTGCTCCTGCCAGGTCATCTTCATGCCGGGTGTACCAAACTCCCACATGGGCTCGTTTTGGACACTAATGGCATCAATAGGAATACCCTCGCCAGCCATAGCCCTAATGTAGCGGACGAAATAGCCGGCATACTCGTCGTAGAAGTCTTGGATAAGGCTTCCGCCGCTCCACGCCGCGCTTGTTTTCATCCAAATGGGCGGAGTCCATGGGGTAGCCATTATTTTTAAATCAGGATTAATGGCAAGAATCTCCTTAAGAACAGGAATCAGGTCGCGCCGGTCGATAGGATGCAGGGCAAAGGAATCAATGGAGGGGTAGTCGCAGTAGGTGTAAAGGCTGAGGGAGAAATCGGAGGAGCCAATGCTCAGGCGCAGGTAGCTAAGTCCGATGCCCTTTAACGGATCGAATAGCTCGGAAAGCAGGCTCGCCCGTTGGCTGTTTGTCATTCGCCTAAGGTTGTATGCAGACGAGCCAGTAAGGGCTGCGCCAAATCCATCAACCTGCTGGTATCGGTTAAGCGTATCAATCCGTATGGTAAAGGGTGCCACATCGTCTGAAAAGGAAACCGACTGCTCTTTGAAGCGGTAAGCCTGGTTACAGGTGGTTACCCAAACCCGAACATCGCTTAATTGGGTAGTGTCGTCGGGAGGATTGTCAACACTGTCAGAATCATCCGAGCAGCCGGATAGAAGGGTAGCAGCAAGAAACAAACATGCCAACAGCATTCCGGCAGCACTAGAAAATGGCCTAGGACAAGGATTTTTCATCAGATAATTTTATTTAGCCATCATAAAATTCAACTCCAGAGGATAAATTATACCCAAGTTACTCCTAAAAAGCTTGAAAAGCAAATAGCCAAATAAGAATTAACCTGCCGGATTCTGCTAATCCAAACAGGTTAATTCTTCAACATAAGCACGCAAACCTAAAACTAACCCTAGTTAATTTTCTGCGCAATCAGAAAGTAGTTCCCCTTGCCTCCGCTCATGTCAATGGTTATTCTGTACAGCCCTTCGGTTAGCTCGGTTGTATGAACAAAATTTCCATTGGTATTGGAAGTCAGGTTGTTGGAAATGTAGCCCCAATCCATTGAGGAGAACTCATTATCCCAGCTCTTCGAGGGGAAAAGCTTAAACTCCGCTTGCAGCCACCATGATCCCTCGGTATTCATCATGTACACGGTAGTCTGGTATTTGTTCTCGCCAACTTTGGGGCAGAAGAAGTAAGCCTGGCGAGTTGTTACACCCCAATCATCCCAGCCCCACCAAATATTTGTAACATCGTTGATAAAGGTGGGCATGGCAATTCCGGCACCAGTGAGCCAAAGGGCATCGGGGTAAACAGCATTATCCTGCCGCAGCCACATGTAGTTGATGGTTCCAGCCCAGTAAACAACCTGGTACTTTCCGCTGGGTGCCTTAAACGTAAGAACACCGTCCTTAAAATCAAAAAAGTCGGGATTATAGGCAGCTGCCAGGTTAGTAATTCCCTCCACGGTAACCACCTCGCCCTTGGTGAATTCCACCTCGCCATGGAAGCGCCCATCCTCACCTATAAGCAGGGTGGTTGTATTAAACTTCACGCTGGGTAGCATCTCGCCAATAAACTTCAACTCAAAAGTCATGGTGTTGAAGGATAGCTGTTCAACGGAGTAGGATGGATCGCTCAGCCTGATATCGCTATCGGTATGGCTGCCGATAACAATCGTATTACCCGAGGAAACCCAAACCCATTCGGCAGCCATGAGATTTTCGGAGGTTGCAATTTTACCGACAATCTCGTTGGGGTATGACCCCGAAGGGCTGAGGTAGAGGAACGGGTTGTCAGGACTTTTAGCCAGCTTAATGGTTTCGTTGGATGTTACCAAATAAAGGGTATCACCAAGTATTGGTCGGGCAGCATGGAGCGTTTCGGTTTGCGATGTAGAAAAGCCATCAATGTTGATGGATTGAAGCTTCACGGTAACCTCACCATTATCCTCGGCATTGGCAGCAAAGGGCAGCTTAAACTTAGCGGTAACGTTAGCGTTGTTACCCTTAGTGCGGATGGACTGTTTATAGATTTCAACATCAGCCACTATCACCTGAATATCAAAAGTTGAAAGCGGTGTTACCTCATCGGAAACGGTAGCAGAAACGGCAATGGAGTCGCCGTAGGTTAATCCGGTGGTTGGGATGATGGACAGATTACTTATTGCAGGTTGAGAAGTAGTTTTAGTTCCGTCGTCCTCGCAGGCTGCAAGAGCAACCATGACTAAACCTGCAATACATGCATACTTAAAAATCTTCATGGTATCGAATTTAAATGATTTAGTAACCAGGGTTTTGCGTTAACATGCTATTCAAATCACGCTGTTCCTGAGGAATAGGCCAAAGTAGCCTATATGGTTGTAGTTTTCCGGCATACAGCAGTTGCCCATTACCCCCTCGAACATTCTCCATCACCGAGATGGCCCGTCCTGTTCGAAGCAAATCGAACCAGCGAATCCCCTCGAATGCCAACTCCAAACGACGTTCCTTTTCTATGATCAACCGCATTTGCTCCTTTGTTGTGGGGGAAACCGGAGGAAGGTTAACCCTGCTCCGAATCTGGTTTACCAGCGTATCGGCACCAGGAAGGCCAAGTTCATTAAGGGCTTCGGCCTTTAGAAGGATGAAATCGGCTAATCTGAGGAGAATTATGTTGGAGGTACCAGCCTCATCTCTGATTTTATAAACAAATGGGTAAGTAGCTGCGGGCCAGTTTGCGTCTGTCCAGCTGCCGGTAACATCCTCAAACTTAATTGAAGAGTTTTTGCGGATAACATCATTTTCGGCATCAAAAGCAGCCACCAGGTCGTTGGATGGAGTGTTGAATTTTTTCCATCCAGTGCCAAGAAACATGCTAACAGCCCAGTTGCCGGTTCCAGTACTCCAGTTACCATCGTACTGGATTTCGAAAATCGCCTCGCTGGAGTTTTCATGCTGAAAATCCCACAGGTAGTCATAGTTGCTTACCAAGCTGTATCCGCCGTTAATTACCGCATCGCAGTAGTCGTTCACCTTTGTGTAGTCAACTGGTTGGCGGGTAGCATAAACCCTTGCCAACAAAGCATTTACAGCACCTTTGGTAACATAGCCCTTGTTGGGGGCAGTAACCGGTACGCCATCCAGTGCTGTGTTCAAATCGCTAATAATCTGGTCGTAAACCAGATCCTTGGAGTCCCTTTTAGGGTAAAGAAGGGGGTAAACCTCTGCAACGTTATCGGCTGTTATGGTGGTAACCACATCAAGCACCAGGGGAACATCGCCGTAAAGGCGAACCAGGTCGAAGTATGCCCAGGCTCTAATGAATGAAGCCTCGGCAACTATCTCCTTTTTACGGGCATCGGTTAGTGCCTGGTCAGTAATTTTCGGAACATTTACGATTACCGTATTGCAGTCGGTTACCATTTTGTAGAGGTACTTCCAGTCGCGCTCCACGTTCTTGTTGGTTGCATCGATGCTGTAGTTATCGAACTGTGAAAACTCGGTTCCGCTGGCACCGGCATAGGCATCGTCAGACTGCATATCTCCGTTGACAAAGTAATCGAGTTGAAACAGCTCGCCCCTAAAGTTGGAGTAGCAGGTAGCCAGCAGTGCTTCTGCCTGCTCGGCAGTGTTGTATTTTAGTGTATCATTGTTGTTATCAACGCCCAGCGTGCTGTTGGAGTAGTTTGAAATGGGGTCCTTGTCGAGAAAGTCCTCACACGAAACCACCGTGAATGTCAAAAGAGCAACGCCGGCAAGCAGGTATCCATTAAGTTTTTTCATATCTCTCGGAATTTAAAATTCGAACGACAAACCAAAAATGTAAGATCTCGATTGCGGATAGGTGCCGTAGTCAACACCCTGAACCACGCTGCTATTTCCACCGTAGTTAACCTCGGGATCGAATCCGTTGTAGCCTGTAATGGTAAACAGGTTGGTAGCGGTTGCATAGAGGGTGAAGTTTTTAATGCTCACTCTACTAAGCCACTTGGAAGGAAGCGAGTAGGACAGGGTAAGAGCCTTTAGCCTGAAGTATGATCCATCCTCAACAAAGCGGGTAGAGTTGTGCACATTGAAAGTGCTACCATCGCTCACCGCTCTGGGCATATCGGTAATTTGACCCGGTCGTTTCCACCTGCGCAGCACCTCGGTTGTTTGATTTTTCACATCAAACATTCCCTCGGTGTCAATCCGCGAAGCGTTAAAAATATCATTCCCCTGAGTGCCCTGGAAGAATAGGGTTAAGCCTATTCCCTTGTAGGTTAAGGTTTGATTTAAGCCGTAGATGAAGTCAGGTTCAGCTGAGCCAATAACCGTACGATCGTCAGGGTCAATAACGCCGTTGCTATTCCGATCCTCATAAATCATATCGCCAGTTTCGGGGTCAACTCCTTTTGCCACATAGCCGTAGAATGTTCCAAGAGAGTAGCCTGGACTCATTCGTATGACGTACTCGTTGTTGCTTTCGAGCTGGGCAAAGTTGTAAATCTGCGATAACTGAAGCTCGGTAATCTCGTTGCGGTTCATGGACCAGAACAGGTTTGTACTCCACTTCAGTTCATGCCTGAAGTCCTTTGCATCGAGCGAAAGCTCCACACCCCAGTTTTTCATTTTTCCATCGTTGCGGGTAATGTAATCAACCGCAGCAGAACCCGATGGAAGCGGAACATTAACCAGTAACCCATTGGTCTTCTTCCAGTACACATCGCCGGTGAAGCTCAAATGCGAGTCTAGCACGGTAAGGTCAAGCCCCACGTTGGACTGATAGGTAACCTCCCATTTGAGTGAAGGATTCTCCAGGGTCATCTGGTAAATTCCAGGACCTGAAAGTGGGTTGGTTGGAGACTGTCGGGAAAAACCATAAAGAGCCTGCCATGCGTAGTCGCCTATTCCCTCTTGGTTTCCATTCCGACCCCATCCCCCACGAATTTTCAAATCGTTAATAAACAGGACATTCTTTAAGAATGGTTCGGATGATAACCTCCATGCAGCCGAAAACGAGGGGAAGAAATCCCATCGGTTATCAGAGGATAACTTGGAAGAACCGTCATAGCGGAAGTTAGCTGTAAAGAGGTATTTACTCATGTAGTTATAGGATACACGTCCAAAAAATGATGCAATTGCCCATTCCGAAGCGCTTGATGCGGCATAGGTAATCTGATTAGCAGCATTAATGGTAGTTACAGCAGAATTTTTCGGAAAGTCTTTAGCAGAAATGTACGATTGATCCCAGCGTGAGGATTGGGCTGACTGACCTGCCTGAACGGAGAGGTTGTGGTTGCCAAAGGTCTTTTCGTATGATAGCACGTTCTCTATCAACCAAACCAAGGAGTTTGACTTATCGGCCTCACCAATTCCGTTTTCTGTGCGTCCATAAACAGTTTTGACAGGGTCAATATAGAGATCGCGCTGGTAAATATACCCATCAATCCCAAAGTTTGACTTCAACTTTAAATCCTTTAAGAAGGCAATTTCAGTATTTGCGTTGGCCAGCACCCGCTCGGTTTTCGACTGGTTAATACGAGAAGCATAAGCCAAGGGGTTTTCCCACGAATTCTGGAATGGATTTACCTCGTACTGTTCGGGTTTATTCGGATCCCAGATATGAAGGAAGGGTGGAGTGTTAATGGCGCTAAGGATAGTGCCCGCCCTTCCGGAGTTCGCATTATCGCTAACGTCGTTGTACCAGTTATGAATAAAGCTGATATTCGTTCCAACCTTTAGCCACTTGGATAAGTCGCTGTTGATGTTGGTTCTTATGGAGTACTTTTTATTTTCAGCGGGCTTAACTATGCCTTTTTCATCGGAGAAACCTGCCGAAAAGTAGTACTTCATTTTCTCAGTACCGTTGGAAACCGAAACCTGGTAGTTCTGAATTTGTCCGGTGCTGAAGGTTTCATTAATCCAGTTGGTATAGTTAGTCTGGGAGGCAGGAACGGTTCCCGGACCCTTGATTTCATCCATCAGCTCCCGATACTGCTCTGTGTTCAGAACATCCAGAGAATTAGCCAGATTAGAAAAGCCCAAATAGCTGTTAACCGAAACTGAAGCAACTCCGGTCTTTGCATGCTTGGTGGTAATAATTACCACACCATTTGCCGCACGTGCGCCATAAATTGCGGCGGAAGAAGCATCCTTTAACACCTGAACCGTTTCAACATCCTGCGGGTTCAGCGCTTGCATGCTTGTAGTAGGAACTCCATCAATTACAAACAGGGGGTCGTTACCAGCTAACACCGATGTTGCACCTCTAACCCTAATAATTGCATCCCCTCCGGGTTTACCCGAAGGTAGCACAACCTGAACTCCTGCGGCCTTTCCCTGTATTGCCTGTGCCACGTTGGTTAAGGGTCGTTTGTCAAAATCATCAGTCGAAACCACCGAAACAGCGGTGGTAATGTCCTTCTTCCGGCTGGTGCCATATCCTATAACCACCACCTCGGAGATGTCCAAGCTTTCGCTTTCGAGAACTACATCAATAATTGAACGCCCACCAACAATCTCCTCAACACTTTTCATGCCGATAAAGGAGAATTGCAGAACGGCATTTTCAGGAGCACTAATGTTGTACTTTCCGTCCACATCGGTAATAGTCCAATTTGTGGTTCCCTTTACAACAATATTAACACCTGCCATTGGCTCTCCCTCCCTGTCGGTAACCTTTCCGGAAACCGAAATGGTTTGCGCCATTGAAGGGATCCAATACACGCATAGTATGCCCAGAAGAACTATACGTGCACCTTTTCTAAAAATCTTTAAGAAATACTTCATAGCTTTAGATTTAAGGTTTGAAACATTAGTTTACTATAAGAAATTTGGCGCTTAGATTTCCAACCGATATGAGAAACTCCCCCGGCTCAACTAACAGCTTACCATTGCCATCAACAAAAGCCAGCTCGCTGCTGCTGAGTTTGAAGGTTAAAGTTTTAGCTTCTCCGGGGGCAAGTTCAATTTTGGCAAACTTCCTAAGGCGTTTCACATCGGGGGTAATGGTGGCTACTAAATCGGAGGTGTAAAGTTGCACCACCTCCTTTCCTGTTCTATTCCCCGTGTTGCGAACATTTACTGTAACGGTTAAGGTGTCATTTTGCCTAAACTCACTTTTACTAGTCGCCAGCTGGCTATACTCAAAGGTAGTGTAGCTAAGGCCGAAACCGAATGGATACTGAGGGTTATAGTCCGATTCGTAGCTGTAGGCTCCAATATTTGGCTTTTGCTCCTCAGCTGGTTTATGATAGTAAACAACAGTAGAGTTAGGGTAGCTGGGGTAGGTGTAGGGTAACCTGCCGGAAGGATTAATGTCGCCAAAAAGAATGTCGGCCAGCGCATTGGCGCCATAGCTGCCCGGGAGGTAAGTTTGAACTACCGCAGCCATCAAAGGCTCAATGGGGCTAAAGACCCTTGGTCGCCCCTCGTTTAAAACAAGTATAACAGGCTTGCCGGTTTTAGCAAGTTCCTCTGCCAAATTAAGCTGCTTGCTTCCCAGGTATAAGTCGTTAAGGTCCCCGGGTTTCTCAGCATAGCTATTTTCGCCAAGGCAAAGAATGATAACGTCGGCCTTACGAGCGGCAGCAGCTGACTCTTCGAACTTATCGTACTGCTCTTCATAGTATCGTCCGTAGGGCGGATAGCTTACCCCGGGGATATAGCTGACCTCCGATTGGGGTACCTTACTTTTAATGGCCTCAAAAATGGTATTGAACCTGCCGGCAAATTCCTCAACCTTCTCACCCTGCCAGGAGTATGACCAACCTCCATCAAGGGTTCTCATGGAGTTTGCGTTGGGCCCGGCAACAAGAATTTTATATCTTTTATCCTTGCTCAAGGGCAGAATGCCATTGCTATTTTTGAGCAGGGTAATAGACTCGCCAGCTGCCTGGTATGAAACTTTGGCAAACTCCTCGGAGCCAGCCTTAGGGTAATCACCCAGCACTGTAGTTGGACGCTCAAACAAACCAAGTTCAACCTTAAGCTTAAGTATTCGCATCACGGCATCGTCAATCCGGCTCTCCTCTACCGAGCCCTCCCTCACCAGCTCCGCCAGCAGGTTACAAAAATCCTTGTAGCGGTATGGGATCATCGCCATGTCAATACCGGCATTAATAGCCAATCCAATAGCCTCCTTTTCGGTGGCAGCAACCCTATCCCGCCGGTAAAGGTTTTCAATGTCGTTCCAATCGGTAACCACCACCCCGCTAAAACCCAACTCATCCTTAAGTAGATCGGTAATAATGTAATGGCTGGCATGAACAGAAATCCCGTTAATTACCCCGGAGTTAACCATAATCGTTTTAACCCCGGCATCAACAGCGGCCTTAAATGGGGGCAGATGGTATTCCCTAAGTGCGATGTCTGGTAGCTGCGCAGGGGTCCTGTCCTTACCGGATGCAGGCACCGAGTAGCCCAGGTAATGCTTGGCACAGGCAGCAACTTTTAGCGGATGGGAAACATCTACACCCTGATATCCATCTATCAGCGCAACCCCCATTTTACCGCACAGGTATGGATCCTCTCCAAATCCTTCATACTGCCTCGGAAAACGAGGATCAGCCCCTAGATCAAGGACAGGGGAGAAAACCCAGGGGATTCCGCTTGCACGCGTCTCGTAGGCTGCTATGCTTCCGATTTCCCGAACGAGTGAATCGTTCCATGTTGCCGCCATGCCTATTTGTTGCGGAAAAAGGGTAGCCTCTGCCGTATAGTTTGCGCCATGAACTGCATCAATGCCATACAGAATTGGTATAGCCAACCTGGTTTTGGTTACGGCCATATTCTGAATGGTACTAATAATTCCGTTCCACGTTGTAAACGAGCGTGCCCTGTTATTGCTGCTGTTAAGTATTGAGCCAACATGGTAGTCAACAATCGCCTCCTGTAGTTCAGCCGTATCCAGCTCAAAAGGCTCATAGCTGTTAAACAGGCTATCCCCCTTCCCAACTACATCAAGTGTAATCTGAGCCATCTGGCCTACCTTTTCCTCAAGGGTCATCCTGTCCAGCATGGCCTTAGCCACCTGCTCAGCATCGCTTCTTTTTTCAACATTGCAGGAGCCAAAAATCAATGCCATTATTGTAATTCCCAATGGCCACAATCTTATTCTATACATATTCTTAGGGGTAGGTACTTTTTTGCTTTATAAGTGTCTTTTTGACAATATTAAAATACAAATATAAGTAGGTAATTATTAAAATCAAATAAAAGTGTATTTTTAACACTTATTTTTCAAAAAAACAACTTCGGCTATTTTTGAATTAAATTTTGAAGATAAAGGGGTGGTGCTTTTGTAATTTTTAAACTAAGTTTGCAGCCAAATATACGTTGGTATGGATGATGAGTTAAGACTAATACCCAACCTTTCGATTGATTGTGTAATTTTCGGGTGGGATGAGGGTGTGCTGAAGGTGTTACTTCGAAAGGAGCTGATTGAGTACAAGAATATTGTTCACATCGAGTGGAAACTTCCCGGAAACCACGTGGGGATGAACGAGCGGATAGAAGATACAGCCACGAGGGTACTCAAAGAGCAAGCCGGTTTAGAAAACATCTACATGAAGCAGTTCAGGGTATTTAGCGATTTGGACCGCTTACGCCGGCGTGAGATGGACTACCGGTGGATAAAAAAGAACGGGCTTGGGGAGGATAGGGTGATTACCGTTGGGTTTTACTCGCTGGTAAACCTGTTAAACTTTGATTCTTCTAAACTTCTAAATGTTGCCGAATGGCATAATGTTAACGAGGTGGAGAGCTTAATTTTCGACCATAAGGAGATTCTAGACGAGGCCCTAAAAAAGCTCAAGGAGGATGTAACCATGCACCCCATAGTATTTGAGCTGCTTCCGAAGAAATTCACTCTTACCCAGCTTCAACAGATTTATGAGGTAATTCTGGGTACGCGTTTCGATAAGCGGAATTTCCGCCGCAAGATTTCTAACCTCAAGTACGTGGTTTCCTGCAACGAGAAACAGTACGGTGTAGGCCATAAACCTCCGTCACTATTCAGATTTGACGCAAAAATTTACTCCAAAATTCACCAGAAAAATCTCGACGCTACCGCTTAACCTCAACTTTAAAGCTCATGGTTACCGAAATCATCGGGTTGCTGGCCGCAATCCTCTCTACCCTAAACCAGTTTCCTCAAGCCTACAAGGTGATGAAGACAAGGGACACGCAAAGTATCTCCCTGTACATGTACTGCATAGTGGAGGTGGCAATTGCGCTTTGGCTGGTTTACGGAATACTGCTTAGAGATTTTCCGCTTATACTCGCCAACTCCCTTTCCCTGATTCCTATTACATACATTTTTGTGGTGAAGCTCTTCCATGTTATTTCAGGAAAGGAGAGCATCTAAGCAACTTCCTGTTAATCATTCCATTTTAAATGTGTTATTATGACAATTTTCAAGCATTCTCCTTATTTTTTAGGGCTCAAGCGGCAGCTAAAAATTGGCAGTGGGGGATGCAATTCTGAACAGCAGACCACATCCAATCTGCTGCTTCATAACCTTTGCCGGCTCACCCCACACAAGCCAAAAGGGATTTTAACTACCTGCATATTCCTTTCACATTAAATCCTTCTCAACTTATGTTCAAAGGCAAGCGGTGATATGGTGTCTTCATTTTGGCTAAAATCCTCACTCAACCCTTCCAACAGCAGTACCATTATGGTGGTTCCTGAAACCGAAATTTCGGCAGTGGTGGAACTATCATCTAAGGATATTTTCAAAACGCCTAATTCAATTACCTTAAATGGCTATGTATATGATATGCAAAAAAATGGCTAAGGAATTAGATCTTCGCCATTTTTAAATATCATTTGTATGCACTAACATTTATAGTTAATTACAGGCTCGCCAATCGGACTAAGGCCTCTTTAAATTCATCTCGCGGTATTGTGATATTCATCGCCAAATACCTATGACACTGCCTATCATGGTAAAATCCTGAAAGCGGCAGTAAACCAACGCCTTTCTCCGCTATAAACTTTTCAACCATTTCAACATCACGGATATCGGCGTAGCCTTTATAACCAAGCATTACCATGTACCCCGCCGATTGCTTTACGGGAATAAGTTTACTATCCTTGAGTGTCTCCAGTAAGAGCTTGTAGTTCTCATCCAGAAAATCGGCTAGCATGTGCCCTTCTATCTCGGCGCTCAGAATATTGATAAAATCTTCGGCTCGGTTTAAGTTGGGGTTCGAGGTAATAGCCGAATGGATATTTTTATAGGCACCCATTAATGGTTCTGGTGCAATACAGTAAGCAATTTCACTATCGTTAAGTGCAACAGGAATATTGAGCGAACCTATACGGTAAGAAACCTGACAAAGTCTTGGGTAAAAGTTAACGCTTGTTCCCTCAGAACTGCTAAAGCCCAGTTCAGCCATAGATTCGTTTAGGATAAGCTTGATTTTGGTACCATTTATCAACCTTTGCAGCTCCTCAAAATCCTCAGCTGTTAGTGTTTGTCCGGTTAACAGATGAGGCGATGAAATAACCATTAACTTGGTTGTAGCATTAATGGCTCGCTGAACCTCGCACCAATCAATGCGGAAATCGGGGGCTCTTAAAGGTATGTAAACAGGACGGGCACCACAAAGCTCTACTGCTGTTTTTAGGTTTGAAGTAAATGGCTCAAACACAATCACGCTATCGCCATCCTTTACGGTTGAAGCAATTGCTAAAAAAACCGCCAGGTTAACACCGCTAACAAAGGCTATCTCGGTTTCAGGGTTTATCGCCCTAAAGTATTTTTTTAGTATGTACTTTGAGAGTTTCTGGTATGGATTCATGCTTTCATCACGATCCATATCAAGATTGTAATCATTAATATTACTATCAATAAACTCTTGAAATCCCTTCTCGTTGGGTGTTAAAGAAGTCATATCAATGGCCCTGTACTCCCTGATTAGCTTTTGCAAGCTGTCGTCGCTTAAAGCTGTTATTTCGCCTACCTTCTGGGTCATAGTGAATTAAAAACAATGATTGTAGTTTAAAATTACAAATAGTATTTCAATTATCATATCAATTTTGATGGAATGCAGGGTTTATTTGATGAATGCAGCTATTCGAATAGCTGGATTAGAATTGGTAGGGTTCTGAAACGTATTCCAGAACCAAGGTGAAAGCGGTAAAATGAGGCAATGGCTTCAATGAGTATTTGTCGCTGATTTTGATTTAAACTCAGCATTTCAGGGTTGAGCATGGGTGTATCAATCAAATTGCTAAGCAGCTTGCTGGTTTGTTTCTCAAGCACAAAGCCGTGAGCGGGTTCTACCCCACAAAAAACACCGTTTTTTATGTCAAAGTAAGGCTCTTCTGGACTCCATCGGTTTAAGGGGTAAAACCCTAAATACCGCGAAAGCTGCACCATGAAAATCAGATGAAAGTTTGCTACACCGGTATTGAGGTTATCGAGCATTTGAACTGAGCTCTCAATAAAGGCAAAGAGGTGCTGGTTTGTTTCCTGTTCTCTTACCGTTCTGTAAATTAACTCGCTGAGAAAAATAGTAATTGTGAGCTTAATGGGATTTAGGTGAAGGCTGGTGAAAGCGTATGTAGGGGTAACCTCTTTTACCCTGTACATCTCAGCGTTAGGGCGATAGTAGTAAACCACATCGAGAATGGATAGGGGCTGGAAGTAAACATTCAACCCCGCCTTTTTCCCCTTAGGGAAAGCGTTATTTACTAACAGAGTAATACGCCCATGCTCACGTGCGTAACAGCTAACTATCAGGCTATTCTCCTTAAATCTAACAGTCCTAAGTACAATTACCCTATTGTGCTGTAACATGGGCTTATTTTACAAAAAGAAGTTTAGTAACAGCAGCCTGCTCGCCTTTTGAGTCGGAGCAAAATATTAGGTAAACGCCTGTAGCAACCCTCTGCCCGTTCCTATTTTTCCCATCCCATGTAGCTAAACCTCCGTTTGAGCGAGTCTCATAAACAATGTTTCCAGCAATATCGGTTATTTTAACCACGCTATTGTCCATAAGCCCGGCAATGGTAATAACCCCACTATAGTTAGGGCGAACCGGATTGGGAAAGGCGTAAACCTTATCAAACGTATTAGCTGGCTCACTGGCATTGCTACGGTAGGCAATCAAGCCCTTATCGGTGGCAATAAACACCTCACCGGTAACCGGATGCGCTTTAATGCTTAGTATCGTATTTGATGGCAAGGGGCTATTCTTGGTGTTAAAATGATGTATCTGTTTTGTCCCATCGGCAGAAAAAAGGTAAACCCCCGATTTAGCCGTTCCAAACCATTTACGGTTGCCCCCATCAACATCAATACACGTAACCTCCTCGGTTTCCAAGAGGTAAACAGCCAGACCTTCCACTACATCGGGTATCTTGATTTTTTGGAAACTGGTTTCGCCCTGTAATACCCTATGCGGGTTGTAACTTACCAAAACTCCCTGGTTGGTTCCTAACCATAAATAACCATCCCTGTCAAATGCAAGTGCAGTAACCTCGTTGGAAAATAAATTGCCATTGGCGTCGCGCGGTCGGAATTTAAGGTAGATATCGTCACTTGATGCCTCTACGTCGTTACCGGGGCTAAGGGCAAACAATCCGTTATCGCGGGCTAAAGCCAACCAGATTATCCCTGATGGCGAAACGGTAAGTGAAATAATCCTTGAGGTTCCAATTGCTGAGTAATACGGAAACGACTTCCATACCCCATGTGCCGTTAGCACCGATATGGGATTTGGAACCTCAGAATTTGCTACCCAAAGGTTTCCCTTGGGGTCTATATCCATACCGGCTATTCTACAGTATGGCTGTCCAGGAAATACACTTTGCAGGGTGCTGTTATCGGGATTATAATGCTCCGCCAGGGTTCCACTATTAAGTTTATACAGACCTCCACCCCAGCTTGCAACAAAAAAAACATTCGGGTTACGGGGATCAGCCTTCACCCTAACCGCATCGTGATTAAACCAATCAGCATAGTACGACCATCGGCCATCGGAAAAAGTATGTGCAATAAACGGGTTCCAAAAATTCCCGAAAGCGGCATCGTATGCACCCGATGCCGCCACAACCATGTTTGCACTTGCATCAATGTGAAAAAATTTGTTGCTAAACGGGCCCGTTGGAGTATGAACACTATGATCTGTAGGGGATATAATCACTAAACCATTGAATTCATCGGCAACAGCCAAAGCATTGTTTTCAAGCGGTATACAATCGGCAACTTTTGGAGTGCCACCAAAAAGGTAACTGCTTACAAGTTCTAACTTCTCGCCCTGCAAGCTATATTTCTGAATAGCATTACTGCTAAAGGCAGCAATTTTCTGAAAGCCTATGGATACACCAAGGGTTTCGTCAAAAGGCCTATCAACCTCAACCCATCCAGAACCAGAATTCATCCATAGAATATCGTTACCACCAACTTTTTCCAAAGCCAACAAGTGGGTTTCATCAGCTGTAACCCCTCTGCACTCTGCTGCAGGGTCAGTAAAGAATTGCTCCCTGCTCCATCGTTCATAACTTATTAGCAAAGGGTCATTTGTACTTGCGCTGTAAACACCCTGGCTTGTAGCTGCCCAAAACTTTCCATTCCAGGCAACCAACCTGTTGACCTTTAAGGTACCAGCGTTTTCAACAATAAAATAGGTATCCTTTACCTCAAGCCGATCGGGGTCAATTACCACTAAACCAAAATCGGTTGAAACGTAAACCAATGAGCTGAAGTAGTAAAAATGATTTATGCACTTGCTGCCCAACATGGGCTTATCCTTAATGAATGGCAAGCTGACGACCCGCTTGGTGTTTTCATACACTAAATCAATGTTGCCAGATTTATACCCAACTAACGTTATCTGCTTTTGTGGTATTGCTGATAATGCAGTAATATCAACCTCGCTTAATCCGGAAACAGTTGTGTACTTGTTGAGCTCGCCGTTTTCGGTATCGTAGGTAAAGTAGCCATTTGCCACTGCACAGTAAAGCTTTGAACCGCTAATGCTAAGCTCACGGGCATCGTTAAAGGCATAGTAATCGCGCCACTGCCCTATGGCAGGTTGGGTGTGAACCTTGCAAATTCCTACAAATATGAAGGATAAAAGGATATATATCCTCTTTACCATAGCTAAAGATTTATGTTACCCGGTGTAACTAAAGAATAAACGATTAATGATTGATTAATATTGCTAAAACCTGCTTTTTAGGAATTTGCATAACTCCTCAACGGCTTTTCCCCTATGGCTTATTTGATTTTTTAGCGATAAAGGCATCTCGGCAAACGTTTCGGTAAAGCCATCGGGTACAAAAATTGGGTCGTAGCCAAATCCATCGGCTCCCCGTTCCTGGTCAATGATTTTCCCCCAAACAACTCCCTCAAAAAGATACTCTTCGCCGTTAAGTATTAATGCGATAACAGTTCTAAATCGAGCCTTACGGTTTTCAACTCCTTTAAGATTACTAAGCAATTTACGTATGTTATCCTTCGGTTTTTTTGCATCGCCAGCATAGCGTGCACTGTACACACCTGGCTCCCAGTTTAACGCCTCAACCTCAAGACCGGTATCATCGGCAAAACAGTTTTGACCGGTTTTGTTGTAAACATAGCGTGCCTTTTGCAGTGCGTTATCCTGAAGGGTACCATATTCCTCGGGTATTTCGTCGGTAATACCAACAGCGTTTAACGTAACCAGGGTAAATCTATCCCCAAGGGCATGCTGTACCTCTTTAAGCTTGTGTGGATTGTTGGTGGCAAACACAAGCGAAAAACTGCTACCGGCCATAAGTGAATTATCGGGGATTAATACTCATTACAGGGATATGCCTTGCATTGGCCAGAATATATTGCTCCTCGGGTTCAACAATATATTTACCATCCTTACTGGTTGGAGTGGTCATAATAATTATTAGGTCAGCTCTAATATTAACGGCCATGTCCAGCACTTCCTCCTCATACTTCTTAATGCCGGGAACGGTATACTCCACGTACTTGGCGCCCCTCTCATCTAAAAATTTCTTGGCCGAAGCCAGGTTTATATCAATCTGTGCCATCAACTTGGGATCCGATGTATTGGGCTTAATGATATGGAAACGGGATAGGTAGTAATCACAGAAGTACGATATCCACTCATGTTTCTCTCTGTTTTCAATGGTAAAGTCCACAGGGAATACAATATCATCGTAACGCTTGTTAACCGGTGGTTCCTGTATGGTTATAAAGGGAACCTTGCAGCTGGTAATTAACTTTAGCACCCACGAAACCTTATGCTCATCCATCTCCTTTACGGTTGATGAGCCCATAATTACCATACTTGCATTTATTTCATCGGCTGTTGAAGCTATGTCGGTCATGTAGTTACCTACTTTGACTATCGATTTTGGAGTAACAGCGTACTTGCTCTTTACCGATTCGATAAGTGAAGCCATTTTACTTTCGGCTTCAGCAAGTTTTTCTGGCTCCGAAACACAGTGTAAGATGTGAATTGGCTCCTTAACAACTTCAGAAACCCTTATGGCATGCTGCAGGGCAAACCATGCAACTTCCGTAAAATCAGTTGGAACCAAAATTGATTTTTTAGCAGTCATAATTGTCGTTATTTGGCTTTTCCCCTAAAACATTACGTTCATAAATCACCTTCAAATTTAATCAAATTATTATTTTTATTGAGTTCAAAAGAAATTTGTTTAAACAAATTGTTAAAATATTTGATAAAGATTCGCAATCGCTCTATCTTAGTATGTGAAATTTTTTGCGTTTTACCAAATGGCTTTCCTTTCAACCCTAATAGCGTTTTCTTTATTGGCAGTAGCAACTCTTGCTGCTATGATGCTGTATGTACGTTACTACTACACCAAAAAGAGTTTTGCCCTTCAGCAGAAGCTCTTTGTTAGAACTGAGGAATTACTCAGGGAAAGACAGAAAACCGAAAACTTGCTCTCACGGGTTTTGCCCCGCGAAAAGGCTAAAGAACTAATTGACCAGGGAAAGGTTGATGCACAGAAATTTCAGATGGTTACAGTTCTCTTTGCCGATATTCAGGGCTTTACCAAAATAACCGATGAAATTAATGCCGATTCACTCATTGACCAGCTCGACAGGCTTTTCTTTGAATTCGATAGCATAGTTGAAAAGTACGGTATTGAAAAAATTAAGACCATAGGCGATGCCTATATGTGTGCAGGTGGCATTCCCCATCCAAACAGAACCAATCCTTTTGAGGTGGTTGCTGCAGCAGTGGAGATGATGGGTTGCATGCAAAAGTTAAACCAACAGCTCAATAACGGCAAAGAAATCTGGGAGCTAAGAATTGGTATCGATACCGGGCCTGTTATTGCCGGGATTGTTGGTCGTAATAAGTTGACCTATGACATCTGGGGAACCACAGTAAATATTGCTAGCCGAATGGAATCGGCAAGTGAGCCCGGAAAAATCAATATTTCGGAAAACACCTATCTGGTTGTTCGCGATCTATTCGAATGCAAGTTCCGGGGAAAAATTCCAATCAAGAACAAGGGCGATGTTAACATGTACTTTGTTGAAGGATTCCTACCTAAATTTTCCGAGTCCAGCAGGTATATCCCAAACAATGATTTTAGGGTTGAGCTTCAGCTTGTAAGATTAGCCGATCTGGAAGAATTTGTTCTTGAGAAGCTGGAAAAAGGCCTTCCAAAAAATCTTTACTACCACAATTTAAAACACACTGTCGACGTTTATACACAAGTTGAACTTATTGGTCGAGCCGAAAATATACCTAATGAAGATTTGCTCTTAGTTAGAACGGCTGCCTTGTTTCACGATATGGGCCACTTAATTGACTATGCAACGCACGAGGAAATGAGCGTGAAAATGGCGCATGAAATATTGCCCCGCTATGGCTATACTCCCGAACAAATTGCTCGGGTTGCTGAAATCATTATAGCTACCAAGTTACCTCCAAAACCCAAAAACATCCTGGAGGAAATAATTTGCGATGCCGATCTGGATTACCTTGGCCGAACCGATTTTATACCCGTATCGAATGCTCTTTACAAGGAACTCCATGAGCATGGAATGGTGGGTTCCTTACACGATTGGAATTTGATTCAGATTGATTTCATCCAGAAACACCAGTATTTTACTCAAACAGCCCGTAGATTAAGAAATGTAAACAAGGATGTTCAGCTCAAAAATCTAAAGCGATGGATGAACGAATTAGAAAATGATACATCTTTGTAGTGATTTTTACATTTTTTTGTATTACTTTTACTATTTTGTTAAATATTTGCTATTTTGCATAGTTAAAGTTGAAATACTGACCAAAAGTTCCGGTTATGGATAATATTAAAAAAATCATTCTGGTTCCCTGGGATTTTACCGAAGGTTCCGAAATTGCCTTTCAACATGCCCTTCAGCTCGCAAAAGCCGGAGGTAATGAGATCATGTTGCTACACATCATCCCCCGTGCCTGGATTATTGACTCCATATACCGTAAGGTAAATTTCAAGAAGATAGAAACCTATAATGCCAAAATTGAAAAGGCTGCTTCGGAGCTTGAACATAAGTATGGTTTTAAACCACAAACCCTTGTCCTGGAAGGATACCCCAAACGTATTATCAAAGAGTTAATTCTTACAGCCCATGTTAACCTTATAGTAGCCTACTATGCCTATAAATTTGGTAGTAAAGAGCACCGCATATCACGATACCTTAAAAATCTATTTTTCAAGGATACAACCCTTCCCTTCATTGTAGTCAGCAAAGCCCCAATCCACTCTCACTATATTGAAATTGTAATCCCCGTAGATTACGACCGGAAGTTCAAGGAAGCAGTTCACTGGATTATTTACCTTGCTAAGTACTATAAGTGTAACGTTAACCTCATTAAGCCTTTCCTAACTGATGATGGCAAAAAGAAACAGTTGGCCAACAATATCTACTTCACCAAAAAAATGCTCGATGGGGTTAATATTGTTTACGGTATTAAAACCGCCAAGAAAAAGGGAACTTTTGAAGAGGAAGTTTTCCGCTTTGCCCGCACAATTGAAGCCGACCTGGTTCTTATCATGTCCGACAAGTATGACGATTTCCTCGATAGCAAGCAGGAAGCTAAACATGATATCCCTGTAATGTGTGTTAATCCTCGTATTAGAAAGTATCAAAGTTTTTATTAATAGGTTTTTATGAAGCTACCAAGAACGATGCTTTTAACTTCAATCATGAAGTTGTCGTTAAAAGAAAAAATTATTTTTCTATTCACCGGAACATCGTTTCTTATTCTTTTTTTCCTTCTTTTCCTAAATAGCGCTAGGTTTAACCGCCTATCCATTGAAACAGCCAAATCGCGCATTTCCCTTTTAGCCGATAAGGAGGTAAAAAAATTTGAGGCAACACTGGAAAGGGATATGTCTGTTGCACGCACCATTGCCTCGTCAATGGCAGTAACCATAAAAGAGGGGAAGACATCAAATATACAGGAATACAACAATCTCTACACCAACATACTTGAGCAATACCCCGATGTACTTTCCGTATGGGATAGCTGGGAACTTAAATTTGTTGAACCCGGATATACCTACGAACACGGCCGCATTAAAAATTACGCGTGGCGCGAAGGCGGTAAGATACTGGCAAATACTATAAGAACTGAAAAAACTGAATCGTCAGCGGAGTATATCACTCTAAAAACAAACAAATCGGAAAGTTTGGAGGAACCCTACTTTGACAACTACGAGGGACAAACCGAAAATATTCTGATGACCAGCGTTATTGCTCCCTGCATTATCGATGGTAATTTTGCCGGGGTGGCCGGGCTCGACATTCCCCTTTCAAACTACCATCAGGTTGTTAAGAGCATTGTACCCTTCAAGGATAGCTACGCTTTTATCATTTCTCCTCAGCTCAAGTTTATTGCCCATCCCGATAAGGATTTGATTGGTGACGATGCCCTGTTTTCCTACGAGTCCATATTTACTTCACATGGCGTTCAGGACAAGGTTATAAATGGTGAACCCATTGAATTTGAAGCAACAGATATCAACGGAAAGTTGTCATTCTTTACTTTCCGCCCCATTTCAGTTGGTAAGTGCCCACAACACTGGTCTTTTGTACTGATTACACCGCGCGAAACCATTTTAGCAGAGGCTCGCCATGTTTTTTGGACAACCCTTACTATTGGTTTAATAGGCATTTTGTTGCTTTCTGGCTTTATTTACCTTATGACCCTTAAATTCCTTATCAATCCAATAAATAAAGTTACCCAAAATTTAGAGCGCCTCTCTAAAGGTCATGTTGACAACAGCATGATTGTTGATGTTGACAACAACGACGAAATAGGCACCATGATTACCCACCTGAACAAAACCGTTGAGGGCCTTTACAAAAAAACCGAGTTTGCTAAACAGGTTGGCATGGGTAATTACGACACCTCACTTGAACTCCTCAGCGATGAGGATGTTTTGGGTAAGTCGCTGATTGAAATGAATGAGAATCTCCGCAAGGCAAGGGAAGAGGCGCTAATCAGGCAGCGTGACGAGGAAAAACGTCGTTGGGTTAATGAAGGTTTAGCCAGGTTTGGCGATATTCTCCGACAAAATAATAATGACATTGAGGCCTTAAGCGCTAGCATTGTAAAAAATTTGGTTGGCATTCTTAACGCCAATCAGGGCGGACTTTTCATTTATAACGATGAGAACACCGATGAGCCCTACTTTGAGCTAACTGCCGCTTATGCCTATAACCGTCAAAAATTTATTAAAAAACACATCCTACTTGGGGAGGGGCTAGTTGGCACCTGTGCTCTTGAGAAACAAACCATCTACTTAAAGGAAATCCCCGAGAACTACATAGCAATATCCTCTGGGCTTGGTGAGGCAAAACCACGCAACCTGCTTATTGTACCCCTAAAGGTTGAGGATAAAATATTTGGCGTTCTTGAGCTGGCATCGTTCAATGAGTTTGAGGACTACCAGATTGAGTTTGTTGAAAAGGTTGCCCAGAGTATTGGGCAAACACTTCAGTCCGTACGAACTAACATTCGTACAGCGGAACTCCTGGCTAAAACACAGCAACAGGCCGAGGAAATGAAGGCTCAGGAGGAAGAGGTTAGGCAAAATCTTGAAGAGCTGGAGACCATTAAGGAGGAGCTAGAGAAGCGTACTGCCGAAATGGAGGAAAACCAAAAACAGCTGGAATGGGAAAAATCGCTGTTGGACTCCCTGCTTAACTACCTTCCCGATAAAATCTACTTTAAGGATCTAAAAAGTCGATTCATTAAGGTAAGCAAATCAACCCTCGAATTCTTTGGAATGTCAAAGCAAGAAGAGCTTATCGGTAAATCCGACTTCGACTTCTTTACTGAGGAACACGCCCGCCCTGCTTATGAAGATGAGCAACGAATTATTAGAACCGATACGCCCATTATCGGTATTGTTGAAAAGGAGGTAATGAACGACGGTAGGGTAACCTGGGCTGAGACCTCAAAGCTCCCTCTAAAAAATTCCCATGGCGAAACCATTGGGACTTTTGGCATAACCCGCGACATTACCGCTTCCAAAATGATGGAGGAGGAAATTTCAAAGAAATCCGAAAAGGAAGAAGCCTTTCAGCGCGACCTTGAGAAAAAGGTGATTGAACTTGAAAACCTCTATAAAGCCATAAACGATTCCGCTTACGTTATTGAGTATAGCCCTGAAGGGAACGTTACCTTCATTAACGAGGCTTACCTTCAGCTGCTTAACCTTAACGCCGATGATGTTATTGGGAAGCACCACTCCTACCAAATGGAATTTACTGATGAACAGCGTAAAAACTACAAACAGTTCTGGGACGATCTTAATAATGGCATTGTTAGAAAGGAAACCTCAAAGTTCAGCATTAACGATAAAACCTACCTGTTCTACGAAACCTACACCCCAATAAGGGATGCTGAAGGGAATGTGGTCAAGATCATGAAAATTGCTTTCAACGTTAGCCATTTGCTTTCCGAAAATCAAATATAAAGCCGGGTTTACCCGGTTTTTTTATCCTGTAATCTATGTTAAGCTGGAAAAAACTTTTAAGCCCAATAAGAACGGGCGAATCGCCATCAAAATCGACTATTGACTATACCCGAACCAACTTTCAGCGCGACTATGATAGGCTGATCTTTTCCTCCCCGTTCCGGCGTTTGCAAAATAAAACCCAGGTTTTTCCACTCCCGGGTAGCGTTTTTGTGCATAACAGGCTAACCCATAGCCTTGAGGTCTCCAGTGTTGGCCGATCGCTAGGGCGGAGCATACTAAACCTTTTATCACCCGAAAGGTTTGAGTGCCCAGCACAGCTAATTACCGATATTCCTACTATTGTTTCGGCGGCTTGCCTTGCCCACGATTTGGGAAATCCTCCCTTTGGCCATAGCGGCGAGGATGCCTTTAGGCATTTTTTCTCCAACCATCACATTCCTGAACTTGATAGCTGGGAAGCAAGCGACCTGCTCCGGTTCGAAGGAAACGCAAATGCTCTCCGCCTGCTTACCCACCAGTTTAGGGGCCGACGAACCGGCGGTTTCCGTCTTAACTATGCAACCCTTGCCTCAATTGTTA